>NPID01004056.1_pt1 | contig 54505 bp, 62 predicted proteins | sample 8637491 | NCBI WGS metagenome assembly NPID01 (sample SAMN07420843, study PRJNA396082) | bioreactor metagenome | isolation source: sample BA6 brine-fed electro-methanogenic bioreactor BA | place: Japan: Kochi | collected 2016-06-14 | reverse complement strand
CCTTTCTTCATCTCAATAGCTGTAAAATCATCACAATCTCCATTTATAACCACGGTGCCTCCATTAAGAAGTGCTCCGGTGTTTTTTCCTGCATTACCATTTATTATAACCCGTCCCTGGCGCATCAATATTCCGGTGGATAAATCAGCATCCCCCTCCATTACAATTTCTGCATCTATATCCAGGCGGGCTCCTACCGTGTCTTTTACCAGGCCATCATTAATTAACAACCGCTTGCCTGATAGTTGGGCCCCTATAAGTTTTTCCCCATTTAAACCATTTTTGACAATATCGGTGATGGATTTGAATTTACGGTAACCTTTTTTATCTGATTTTAGTTCCAGGAGATTACCTATGGGGGTTTTAAACTCTCCTTTAATATAGATAGTCCCCCGTACCATACTAATACCCATCCGGCTATCCACATTTCCATCCACTATCACCGTACCCACTTCTATATCCTGGCTACTACCTCCAAAATATTTAATATCCACCCCCATGCTGGAACATAAACGGTGGCCCACATTGCCCTTAATTTTAACGGTTTTTTTGGCTTTAAGGTGTTCTACCACATCCCGGAAGGAATAATCATTACCCGGGATCTTTTCATCAGGATCCAGTTTTTCTCCCTGGTGTTGCCAGTAGAAATTATAGGTGAAATCCCCTACACAGTCCACCTCTTCTGTTAGTACTATTTCTAAAATATCCTCTTTTTCATCCTTTTTTTGGCCAAAAATCTTAAACATGAAAAGTCCCCTATCTTATATTAATAAAAAACCCTTTCTAAAAACAACTGAAACATAATATCTATAATAAAATAATTAAATTTTTGTTTTTATAAAACTAAAATAATTCAAATATTAAAGATCAATTATATAGAAAGTGGTGAAAAACCCTTTAAAATGGTTTATTGATGTTATGATACCTGAAAAAAAAGAAATACTGGTATTTTTAAAAAGAATTGGGGTGGATACCCGTTTTGTTAGTGTAGTTTACCCCCGGCTATATATTAATAATCTACGGTTTTCCCGGTTTTCCCGTAAAAAGGAAGAATTATTTTTAAAAAACTACCCTTCCGGAGAGGTAATAAGATCCAGCCTATTTCAGAAAATATGTGCACGTTCTTCCCGGGTTCTGGGGGATTCTCTTCATCCCCAGGAAAGAGTGGTGATTGAATCTGATTTAACACTAAAAAACAAAGCATTATATATTATTTTAGAACCCTACACCCGTAAATATGGAATACAAATCATAAAAAAGAATTTAAAACCAGAAAACCTGGACCAACAATCAGATTATGATTTTAACTCCCTGGCTATTCCCTTAACCCTGGATGAGGAAGTGAAAGGTGTTTTAGAACGAATTTTTACCGGTAAAAAAATTAAGTTACAAAGTTCGGAAATTAAAAGAGGTAAGGTGCGTTTAATTTATCCCCTTCTAAATATTCCTGAAAAGTGGCTGGAGGACTGGTTAAATCCAGAAAATGAAGCCGATCCAGTTGATGGTGAAGAATTATCCCCTGAATTTTTACTATTTTTAGAGGGTGTGGTGCCCCAGGTGAGGGAAAATATTTTAAAATCCAGCCAATTTATTACTAAAAAATCCCTGTAAATTAAAAAATCCCCGGTTTAATTTATATTTTAACGGACTATAATCCGTCTGGTAATTCCTAAAATGAAATAAATAAGGGCGAATGAATATTTAAATAAGCAAATAAAATAATATATATGTAATAAAATCTTTTTAAGAGAAAATCATTGCCAGTTTAAGAAGGTGGTGGGGAATATGGTTTTAAGTGAGTTTGAAAAAGAATCAGGAGAATTAAGTGAAATAGCCCAAAATTACCTGGATGCTCTTTTAAATTTAGACCGATATAAAGCCAGCAAAATTATCCATAGCTCTTTAGATGAGGGTGTGCCTATTAAAGATATTTATATAAAAGTTTTTGAATCCAGCCAGCATGAAGTGGGAAGGCTCTGGCAGAAAAACATCATAAATGTGGCCCAGGAACATTACTGCTCTGCCTCCACCCAGCAGATAATGTCAGAATTATATCCTGTAATCTTCAAGTCACCAAAAAAGGGTTATAAATTACTGGCTACCTGTGTGGCTGGAGAAATGCATGAAATTGGGTTAAGGATGGTAGCAGATATATTTGAATTAGAGGGATGGGATTCCTATTATTTAGGGGCTAACACGCCATTAGATAGTATTTTAGATACTATATCCACTTTAGAACCAGATGTAGTTGCCATATCTGCATCTATTCATTTTAATATACCGGCTGTAAAAGAATTAGTTGATAAAATCAATTCACTCCCCTTGAGATCCCGGTTAAAAATTATGGTAGGAGGTAGACCATTTTCCATATCACCGGAGTTATGGAAAAAAGTTGGTGCTGATGCCACTGCCCCCAATGCCCTGGAAGCAATTAAAGTGGCCAGCGAATTAATTTCATAAAAAGAGGTTATTATAATGAATCAGGAAGATTTTCCTCCAGTTTCTCCAGAAGCATTGAAGTCTTTTAAAGAAAATTCTCCCCGGATTATTAAAAAGACCGTGGATATTTCTATGGAGCGATCAAAGGAGGTAGAACATCATGGGAAAAAAGCCCGGGAATTACTAAGTAATGGAATGGAATTTACCACCAGGATGTTAGAATCAGCAATGTCACTAGGGGAAGTATCCATACTGGAATATCAACTAAACTGGGCCTGTGATCGACTACCACATGATGGAGTGGCCCTGAAACATATTCTTAAAAGGCTTGAGATTTACCGTGAACAAATTATAGAAGCCTTACCGGAGGAATATGCCTCAGAGATAACCCTATATTTAGACTGGATGATTACCTGGCAAAAAGAATATATTAAAAAGTCTAATATTCAGGAATGCATATGAAAAACTATAATAAAGAAGAGGTGAAAGGAATAGCATTATCCTGCACCCCCCATGGTAAAATAAAAGATATAATCCACGATGGATTAAATTTAAGTGGCTACTTCAAAAAGGGAGTTTCATTTATAGATTCTGTAGATGTTGAGAGTAAAAATAAAGCATCAAATTTTATAGAAAGAATAAAAAAAGAACAAGCTACTTTTAACTGGGAAATAAATATTTCCCTGGATAAAAAAATTGAGGTAATGCATTTTTCAGGTTTATTAATAGAGGATAATGATTTACTTATTTATGGAGTTAAATCCCCGGAAGATATTGAAAAGTTCTGGGAAGAAATATATCAAATAAATACCGAGCAAAACAATGCTTTAAGGAGTATTATGAAAGATTTAACCCGTTATAAACATGATTTAAAAACTTCCGATGCCCAGTATGATCAGCTCACTCAGCTAAATAATGAACTGACCACTACCAAAAGAAAACTGGTAAAAAAGAACATCCAGCTGGAAAAGGCCCTGGAAGAAAAGGAGATGCTTTTAAAGGAAATTCATCACCGGGTTAAAAATAATTTAATGGTAATTTCCAGTCTGTTGAGTCTGCAATCGCGTTATATAAAGGATAAAAAAGCACTGGCTGTATTTAAAGAAAGCCAAAATAGGGCTAAATCCATGGCCCTTATTCATGAAAAATTATACCGCTCCACTGACCTTAAAAGAATAGACTTTGGAGAATATATTCGTACCTTTTCTGCAGAACTATACCACTCCATTGTAGGAGACCCCCGCCAGGTAAAATTAGAATTAAATGTAGAACACGTAATGCTGGATATTAACACCTCCATACCCCTGGGGCTAATAGTAAATGAACTAATAACCAACAGTATGAAATACGCCTTCCCACCGGGAAGTAAAGGGAAAATAAAAATAGATTTTTACCCTCAGGATGATTATTTTATCCTGAACGTTTCCGATGATGGTATAGGCATACCCGAAGAAGTTGATGTAGAAAATACTAAATCATTGGGCTTGCAACTGGTAAATAGTCTTACTGAACAAATTAATGGCCAGCTTACCGTCAATCGTAAAGACCCCACTGAATTTAAAATAAAATTCCAGGAAATCAGTTTCTAGTTAAAACTAAATAGAGAAGTTTGTTTTTCTTTCTCCTTTTTATTGGTATCAGGGGAAGTTTTATCTTCCTCAGGGGAGTTTTTAGATATTTTTTTCTTTTTAAGAGGTTTATCCTTAGGTTTAACCTTTTTATTATCAGATTTAGATTTCTTTTCTGATTTTTTAGTATAAATAGAAGAATTTATTCCATCTGATTTTATATCAGTGCCTATTTTTTTAGGTGTAATGTTCTTTTTTTTAGGGGGTTTTTTTATTTTTCTCTTCCGGAATAATTTTACCTCATCATCTTCCAGTCCCAGATAAGTGGCAATTTCATAGGCCATCTCATCATTATCAAATATGAGACTCAGATAGGGAAACTGGGATATGGCCACCTGCCGGGATATATGCATTTTTTCAGCCATTTTATCCGCCACCCTGTCTCTTAAATCTCTTTTAGAGCGAGTTTTACCCAGAAGAGCAAAGGAAGTGGATCCCGTATAGCGGGCAAACTTTCGGTAGGTTTCTTTTTTGGATAAAGCCACCCCGATACCCATAAAATCAGAGGCATATCTCCAGTAAGAGTAGTTGCGGCTGGAACGGGCACGGCCAAAATTCAAATCTGCCAGGGAAATCATTTCATATGCCCGCTGGATTTCCTGTGGTTTTTCATATTCACGGGGGATGTTTTCAGCCATAACTTCCATCACCAGGGTGGGATCCTCATCCAGGTACATGGCCTGGCGGATTTTAGGTAAGTTTTTGCTTTTTAATACCCGGCGCACTGAATCGAAGATATTGGAGCGGCTATCCTTCACCCCTACCTCCTCCAGATTGCTTTTATCAATACTATCCTTGCCCCGGGCCAGGACTTCTAAGTCATTAATAGCTGAACGTAAATCTCCATTGGATCTTTTAGCCAGTTCTTTTAATACCTGATCATCGAAGCTGACCCCTTCTTTAGAACATATTCTTTTTAAAAGAGCATTAATAGAGTTAGTATGCACTTTTTTAATATTAACAACCTTACATTTAGACTTAAATGATTTTATACGCTTGCTATATGGATCGTTAGCCGTTAAAATCATGGGGTGGTGTCCCTCTTTTATTATCTTATTAATAGCCCGGCTGCCACCCCGGTCATCAGTACCATGAATACCATCCACTTCATCCAGAATAATCAATTTCAAGCCCTGGCTAAATAGTGATCTGGTGGCAGAAGCCTCCCCCACTGTATTTTTGATAATATCATAGGACCTTTTATCACTGGCATTTAATTCCACATAATCAGAGAATTCTCTACCTATTATATGGGCCAGGGTTGTTTTACCTGTTCCAGGAGGACCCACTAAAAATAGGCAGGGTTGTTTTTCTCCTTTAATCCATTGATCAACCCATTCTTTAATCTCTTTAACCTGCTTGGCATTGCCCACTACCTGATCAAAGCTTCGGGGTCGATATTTTTCCGTCCATAACATGTAATTATCCTCGAAAAAAATAAGAGTGATTATATATCTTAAGTCCGGGCCTTGTATAAGAACCTGGTTAGAAGTGCTTCTAGTTGTATTCTAGGATTAGCACCTTCCCTTATTCTAAAATCAGTCTCAGCAATAGCTTCAATTATCTCCAGATAAGAAGAACCATCTAATTCCTCTTCAGTGGCCATGCGAGAAACATCCTGATAAATCTGATTCACCATATCCTCCCCACTGGTACCCTGTAAAACCATAATTTCACGAAGTAAGTCACGTGCTCCCATGAAATCCCCATTCAATGATTTTAAGATCATTTTTTTAACATCTTTAGGTCTGGCTTTAGATATTACCTGGTAAATACTATCTTCTGTGATTTTTTCTCCCACTGAAGCCGAGGATTGTAGAATATTAATGGCCTTTCTCAGGTCCCCTTCGGCAAAGTAAACCATGGTTTCAATAGCCGCGGGATCATAATCCAGACCTTCTTCCTGGGCAATAAATTCCAGTCTCTTAATTATTTGATGCCCTTTTACCGGTGTAAAGCGGAATATGGCACAACGAGACTGTATAGGGTCTATGATTTTAGAAGAATAATTACAGGATAGTATGAATGAAGAAGTCTTGGTATACATTTCCATTTCTCTTCTAAGAGCATGCTGAGCATCTTTGGTCATGTTATCCACTTCATCCAGGAATATTATTCTAAAGGGAGCTCCCACTGGTTTTAAGCGGCAGAAATTTTTGATATTGGTCCGCACCGTATCAATACCCCGGGCATCAGAAGCATTGAGTTCCAGGAAGTTCTGTCTCCAGTATTCTCCTAAGATTGATTTAGATAATGCAAGTGCCGTGGTAGTCTTACCCACCCCTGCAGGTCCTGTAAACATAAGGTTAGGCATGCTTTCATCTTTCACATATGCTTTGAGCCTTTCTATGATATGATCCTGACCTACCACGTCGTCTAGTGTTGCTGGTCTGTACTTTTCCACCCATGGTCCACTCATATAATCACCATTTTAGTAAATAATTTTTATTAGTAATCCTTTTGATTTTAATTTTGAAAAATTTTAATCTGCATAATAATATTCCAGGATGAATCTACTTAAATAAGAAGCAAAATCATGCTTATTTATTTAAAATAACTTATTTTTAAAAGATTTTAACTGTATTTTTATTTTGTTATTGTACCTTATTAAATTAACTTTATTAATAAAAATTATTAGAAAATAAAGCAATTATTAATTAGACTGGTAATAAATTAGTACAGTAACCCTTCAAATTAATATAAAGAGCGATTAATAATGAATTCCGGGAATGATTTAGAAAAAATGAGAAAAGAAAAGGACATTGAAGGCCTGATTAGTACCTTAAAAACCAGTAAAGATAATAAAATACGTGAAAAGGTGGCTTATATACTGGGAGATATTCATGCCGATGATTCTGTGGATGATTTAATCAATTGTCTAGATGATGAATACTGGCCCCTGCGTAAAGCAGCCACCCTATCTTTAGGAAGAATAGGAAATCCTGAAGCAGTCCCGGTACTGATTAAATTATTAAATGATGAATACTGGCATGTACGTGAAAATGCTGCTCTGGCATTAGGGGCTATTGGTGATAAAAGAGCGGTTATTCCCATAATTAAAGCCTTAAAAGATGGTTCCTTAAATGTTAAATGTGAACTGGTAGGGGCATTAGGAAATCTGGGAGATATAAAAGCATCTAAGCACCTTAGTGAAATCCTGGGTGAAGATGATTTTCTTCTTCGAGCCTGTACCGTAACTTCTCTGGGTAAAATCGGTGATGATGTGGCCATAAAGTCACTCTTAAGGTCCTTGCAGGATGATAGTTATCTTGTCCGGGTAAATGCTACCTATGCCCTGGGAACCATTGGTGAGGAGAATACCATTCCCTATCTGGAAGAAGCATTGAATAAATCCCAGGGAGAGTCTTATGAATTTGAAATTGCACTTAAAAAAGCCATAGCCAGTATAAAAAGTAGAAATAAATCAGGATAATTGCTAAAAATTTAAATATCTTATTCTATAACCCCATAATAAAGAGGAATTATTATCAAATGACAATTAATATACAGATTGAAGAAATTACCCAGATAGATAAGGATATTTATGACTTGCTGTTACTGGGAGATTCTTCTAAGGATATGTTAAATGATTATATTAATCGTAGCCAAAAGTATGTGGCAAAAATTAGTGAAAAGATTGTGGGAATCATTGTTATAATTAATACCCGACCAAAGACTCTGGAAATTGTGAATATAGCTGTAAGGGAAGAATTTCAGAATAAAGGAATTGGTAAACAACTGATAAAATTTGTTATCAATATGGCCCGGGCAGGGGAAAATGAAATCCTTGCCATCGGAACTGGAAATTGCGGCATAAGTCAAATAGCATTATATCAGAAATGTGGTTTTCGGATTGTAGGAGTGGAGCTTGATTTTTATAAACATTATTTTGAAGAGTTCTATGAAAATGGTATTCTCTGTAGAGATATGATCCGGATGAAAATGTATCTGTGACTAAAAAAAATAGATTAATGCTCTTAATTATATTTATAACTGAAAAATTAGATTAGGGCATAATTTTGATTATAAAAAATCATATAACGCTTTTTCCATAATATCGGCCGGTGGTTCCTGCCCGGTCCATATCTTGAATGCTTCTACTCCCTGATAAAGCAACATCTTTAATCCAGAAATGGTGGTAGCACCGGCCTTACTGGCCTCTTTTATAAGTCCTGTTTCCAGGGGATTGTATACCAGATCATTAACCACCACATGAGAAGGGATGTCTCTGGCCTTTAAAAAAGGTTCATCATCTTCATGGGGATGCATACCCCGGGGGGTGGTATTAATTAAAATATCTGCTGATTCTATTTCCTCAAGTAGTAGTTCAAATCCCCCGATAGATAAAGTGGTTTTTAGATTACTCTCCAGGTCACTTTTAAGTTCAAATGCTTTTTCCGGAGTCCGGTTTAGTATCAGTAACTCCACTTCATAGGAAGATAGTAGCTGGAATGAAACCGCCCTGCTGGCTCCACCGGCACCCAGTATAATCACTTTTTTATTAGAAATAGGAGTTATTTCTTCAATAGCCTTAATAGCCCCTATACCATCGGTATTATACCCCTTACTTACACCGTCCTGGATTTTCACTGTATTAACTGCTCCTATTAAAGCAGCAGTAGGGTCCACCTCCGGGAGGTAGTCTATTATTCTGGTTTTATGGGGGATGGTAACGTTATATCCTTTGATATTTAAAGCAGAAGCACCTTGGGTGGCCTCTTTTAAATATTCAGGCTTTACATTAAAGGGCACATATACATAATCCATTTTTTCATAATTAAAAGCAGCATTATGCATGGCTGGAGAAAGACTGTGACCTACCGGATTTCCAAAAAGCCCTATTATCTTAGTTTTTCCTGTAATCAATTTTTCACCTTACAATAACAACGGTAAATTTCACTAGCCTATAATAACTGGTAAATCATTATCCACCTTAAATAAATAACTGGAAAGTAAGTATTTTTAAATAACTAAAACCATAGTTTCAGTACTTAAATAAGGCAAAGTTAATATAATTTTTTCCAGATTTTACCGGTGGTGGCGGAATTAATTTAATCTCTAGTGGGAATTGTTTCTTTAGTTTAGACTATGCCGGTTAATCTTTAACCATAATTATATTAGTATATTTCAAGATAAAAGTTATTATATATTCACCTTATAAAAAAAGGAATTTATAAGATTCAAATTTAAATGGAGTGTATTTAATAATCGATTATTTTAATATGTGAATTTGGGGTTAGGGAGATGTATAAAATGTTTGCCAAGCAAAGGTTTGTTCTGGATACTACTGCTTTTACGGATAACCAGTTACGGGATGATTTAGGTGATGGAGAACTTAATCAGTCGGTAAATTATCTGATTGATTTGATTGCCCGTTCTAGAATTAAACTGAATATAAGTTGCCATATGCCCCCGGTAACTTATAAAGAATTCTCAGATTACATGGCTCGTTATGAGTGCCCTGAGGATATAATGATAAAAGCAGAAACATGGATTGTTAAGAAAACTCCTAATAGATATGATACCCAGATTCCTTCCGAGATATTCTTTGAATATGTTCAGGACATGCGGGAGAGGATGAATAAAGGTATGAAAATATCAGAAAGTGCCATGTGGCAGGCTGCTGTGGAATCCATGGTGATGATGTCCCGGGGTGAGGAAAAGAATAAAATCGAGATGGAGATTGTAGGTAAGGCCATAAAAGATTTTAGAAAAAAATATAGGGCTGCTTTAAGGAAAGGAACCCTGGACAGTGCCCCGGATCTCGATGTGCTTTTACTGGCCAAAGAATTAGGAGCAGGAGTGGTGGCTGCAGATGAAGGCATAAAAGTCTGGGCAGAGCGACTGGGCTTGAGATTCTTACATGCCAAATCATTTCCTCAAATGCTCCAGGAATATCTTAAATATTATGAATAATCTTAAATTAAGGTTGAAATGATTTTTTTCTTTTAATAATGCCTGAAAAAATACCAAATCCATGCTATTATAAATATCTCATAAGTAAATCTGATTATAATAAATAATACTCAAATTAAACTGATTATTAAGTAAATTTTTTTCTTAAAATTAATACTTAGGGAATAATATATCATTTTGATTAATGAAAAAATAATCCATATATTCTATATTCCTCTAAATGGAGTAATATCAAACTAAGAGGTAAATAAAATTTAGATATTAAGATAAGATTAGATTTTAAATAAAAATAGTTATACTAATTAATATTTTATAAAAAACCCTGCGGGAGCAATAGAATGGAACTATCAAGACCTCGAGGAACTAGAGATTTCCTCTTTGAAGAGATGAAACAGCGCAAAGTGGTGGCCAGCACCTTAAAAAGAATATTTGAAAATTACGCTTATCAGGAAATTAAAACCCCGATTTTTGAGAATTTATCTTTATTTACCCAGAAATCAGGGGATGAGATTGTAGAGCAGCTCTATAATTTTAAAGATAAAGGGGATAGGGAACTGGCTCTTAGACCAGAATTAACTGCACCGGTGGCACGTTTATATATGGCTCAAATGCAAAAAAGCCCTAAACCAATAAAAATGTATTATTATGGGAGTTGTTTCAGATATGAACGGCCCCAGGCCGGGAGATTCCGACAATTCTGGCAATTTGGTTGTGAAATGATTGGAGGTAAATCACCTGAAGCCGATGCTGAAATAATAGCTATGGCTTCCCATTCTCTTAAGGAACTAGAATTAGAAGGTTTTGAGATACACCTGGGGCATCTGGGAATATTAAGAGGGATCCTGGATGAAGAAGATATTACTGGAAAAACCCAGGACCATATTATGGGACTTATTGATAAGGGAGAACCAAAATTACTTCAAGAATTTTTAGATGAATCAGAAATTGAGCCAGACACTCAAAAAATCCTGTATAAGATAATAGAAATGAAAGGAACATCTAAACTACTAGATGAAGTAAAAGAATTATTAAAAGATAGAAATAAAGCACTAGAAGCCTTATTTGAGTTGGAAGAATTAGTGGAAACTCTGGGGATGTTCCAGATGGATGACTATGTACTTAATCTGGGTATTGCCCGGGGTCTGGACTACTACTCGGGAATGGTATTTGAAATTTATGTACCCTCCCTGGGGGCTCAAAAACAGATTTGCGGTGGAGGGACCTACAATTTGGTGGAGACATTTGGTGGGGAAAAAATTGAATCAACTGGTTTTGCCTTTGGATTTGACCGTTTGATGGCTGCTTTAATAGCACAAAAGAAAGATTTAAATCTTAAAGTAGCTGCAGACGTATTTATAGCACCAATAAGTCCCAAAACCAGAAAAGCTGCATTTGGAATCGCTCAAAAATTACGTTACCAGGGGATATCTGTGGAAGTGGATCTGGGAAGGAGGAAACTTAAAAAATTATTATCCTATGCCCATAATCTGGGGGTTAGAAAGGTGGTCCTGGTAGGTGAAAGAGATCTGGAAGAGGGTAAGTTAACCCTGAAAGATATGGAAACCGGGAATCAAACACTAGTTAGTGAAAAAGAATTACTGGAACATATAAGGTCCTGAACCAGGTTTTATATCCATTTATTTTTCACTTAAAATAATATTTATCTAAAAGAACCTGGTTTTAATATAAATTTTTATGTTAATACCCATCATATTATGATATATAACAGGAGATGTTAAAATTTCATTAAATTTCAAGCACAAAATCAATGGCCAGGATTTAATTATAGCCATATCCCAGGATATAAAAACCTCCCAGGTACTTATGGTTGCATATATGAATAAAGAAGCCCTTGAAAAGACTTTAGAAACAAAAAAAGCCCATTACTGGAGTACTTCCCGGGGAAAGTTGTGGCTTAAGGGTGAAAGTTCAGGGCATGTGCAAATAGTGCATGAAGTTTTAGTAGACTGCGATGAAGATGCGGTTGTTTTAAAGGTGGAACAAAAAGGTGGAGCCTGTCACACCGGCTATTACTCCTGTTTTTACAGGAGATTGGATTCAGATGATTTGAAAACTATTGGCAAAAAAGTTTTTGAGCCTGAAAAAATATATGGGGAGAGTTAAATGAAAATTGTGCCAGATACCAGTGTAATTGTGGATGGGAGAATCACCAGCATTGTTCAGGAAGAAGAATTCAGAGGAAGCGAGGTGATTGTACCAGAAGCAGTGGTATCTGAACTGGAATATCAGGCCAATCGGGGAAGAGAAACCGGATTTAATGGACTCTCAGAACTTAAAAATTTACAAAAGCTGCATAAAGATCATATTATCACCATAAGCTTTGTAGGGCGCCGGCCCACCTTAGAAGAGATATCCCTATCTCGAGGAGGGGAAATAGATGCTATGATCCGCAGCACCGCGCGGGATATAGATGCGGTTCTGGTAACCAGTGACCGGGTCCAATCCGAAGTGGGAAAAGCCCAGGGTCTGGATGTAGTTTATATCCGACCAGAGGTGATGGAATATGAGGAACTGGAAATAACCAAATACTTTGATCCGGAAACCATGTCGGTGCATCTTAAAGAAAATGTGGTGCCCATGGCCAAAAAAGGTACCCCGGGTAATATACAGCTTTTGGAAATTGGTTCCCGTCCCTTGAAACATTCCCATATACATGCTATGGCCCGGGAGATAGTAGAAAGGGCTAAAAGCGATTTTAAAAGTTTTATTGAAATAGAGATGGAAGGGGCTACGGTGGTGCAATTCCGGGAATACCGGATATCCATTGCCCGTCCTCCCTTTTCAGAAGCATTTGAGATTACCGTGGTCCGGCCTATAACCAGGGTATCCCTGGATGATTATAGATTACCTGAAAAACTCGTGGAGCGTTTAAGGGATACTGCTAAAGGCATACTCATTTCTGGTTCACCAGGAGCAGGTAAGAGTACCTTTGCCCAAGCTGTGGCCGATTTTTTCAGTAAAGACCTTAAAACTGTAGTTAAAACTATGGAATCCCCTCGTGATTTACAGGTAGGGGATGAGATTACCCAGTACGCACCTCTGGAAAAGGATATGCAAAAAACTGCGGACATATTGCTTCTGGTGCGTCCGGATTATACCATCTATGATGAACTTAGAAAAAGCAGAGATTTCAAGATATTTGCCGATATGCGCCTGGCAGGAGTGGGAATGATTGGAGTGGTCCATGCCACCCGACCTATTGATGCCATTCAGAGAATCATTGGCCGGGTGGAATTAGGGGTTATCCCTTCGGTGGTGGATACCACCATCTTCATTGATGAGGGAAAGGTAAAGGCCATCTATGATGTGAAACTAACAGTTAAAGTTCCCAGTGGTATGCAGGAAGCAGATTTATCCCGTCCAGTAATAGAGATTCGTAACTTTGAAAATGGGGAACTGGCCCATGAAATTTACACCTATGGAGAACAAACCATTGTTATGGATATAGGGGCTACCGGTGCTGGTTCTCTTCCTCAAAAAACCCCGGTGCAGAAAATTGCAGAAAGGGAAATAGAACGGGAAATCAAAAAGAAAATCAGGGGAGGACCAGTTAAGGTAGTGGTTAAATCTGACAAAAGGGCCCAGGTCTGGATTGAAGAAAAAAACATCCCCCAGATAATTGGTAAAAAGGGTAAAAATATTGAGGAACTGGAAAAAAAAATTGGTATAAGTATTGGGATTGAGCCTCTAGAAAGTCGTAAAAGAGAGGATATTTTTGAAATACCTGTGGAAATAACCGGTAACTACATGGTGCTTAACTTTGGTAAAGATGCCATAGGAGTGGCTTTTGATATTATTGTGGAAAAGGAGTATCTTTTTACTGCTACCGTGGGTAAAAAAGGCACTATAAAAATTAAAAAGGATATGGAACTGGCAGATATAATTAAACAAGCTCTTGATAAAAATAAAGCTGTTTTAGCCCGGGTACGCCCGGATTAAAAAATCAGGGATGAATATATATGAAAATCGGTGTTTCCACATTAGCCCTTTATCCCCTACCATGGGAAGAGGTTTTGAACTATCTGGAAGGTATGCAGCTAGAGTACTGTGAAATTATTCATGAATATCCCTATCACAATCTGGACGTGGATATCCTGGATTCTTACTCCCTGAAGATATCAGTACATTCACCATTATCAGATATCAATATAGCTTCTTTAAACCCATCCATTCAAAGATCATCTATTGTTCAGGTGAAAAAATCGGTGGAGTGGGCCTATACTATTGGGGCAGAAGTGGTGGTGGTTCATCCCGGACAGGTGCCTTTTTTAGCACGGGTATTCCAGGATAAGATATTAAAAAATAATTACCAGGCATTAGAAGAATGTGCCTCCTATGCCCAGGACAGGGGTATCCAGATTTGTGTGGAGAACATGCCGCGGATGGAAGGATATCTATTTAAAGACCTGGGTGAATTAGATAATCTGGTTAATAATCTGGGGGTTTTAATGACCCTGGATGTGGGGCATGCCCATACCATGGGTTTTTCCACCGATAGTATGCTTGATTTTGATTCATTAGGACATTTACACCTTTCAGATAACGACGGGTCCTTTGATAATCACCAGGCCCTGGGTCAGGGCAACATAGACTTTGATAAACTTCTAAATAAATTGCATAAAATCAATTACCAGGGTATTTTGACTATAGAAGTTAAAAATAAAGCAGAGATTGAAGAAAGCCTGGATTATCTAAAGCCCCGGCTAAAGAAGTTATAATAACCGGTGCAAATATTTATTGATCCATATATTAAGATAAGTAATAAGATGAAAAATAAAATAGTGGTTTTAATTTAAAATAATTAAGGGGTTTTGAAGATGAAAGTGGCTATAATAGGTGGAACAGGAGATCAGGGTTTTGGACTAGCATTAAGATTTGCTAAAGCAGGTGAAAAGGTCCTTTTAGGTTCAAGGGATATTAAAAAAGCTGAAAACACCGTTAATATTATCCATAATATGTTAAAAGGAGAAGAACTGGAGTGTATACAGGGGATGACCAATCAACAGGCAGCTCAAAAGGGAGATCTTGTAATACTCACTGTACCTCTTCAGGCACAGAAAGTAACTCTTCAGAGTATTAAAGATCATCTGGAAGGTAAAATCCTGGTGGATGCTACTGTACCTCTGGAAACTTGTTTAGGAGGATCTTCAACCAGATATGTTGATTTATGGGAAGGTTCTGCTGCAGAGAGAACTGCGGAATTTTTAAAAGAAAAAGAAACCACAATTGTGTCTGCTTTTAATAATATCAGCTCTTCCAGTCTGACCAACATTAAAGAAGATGTAAAATGTGACTGCCTGGTATCAGGTGATGATGCAGAATCAAAAAACAAGGTTATGGAGCTTGCTGAGAAAATCCCTGGTGTAAGAGCCATAGATTGCGGCCCCTTAGAGAATGCACGAATTGTGGAAAAAATAACCCCCCTTCTTATTACCCTGAATATAAAAAATAAAACCAGATTAGCAGGATTAAGGATTACAGGATTATGATAATTAAACTTAAATTCTTATTTTTAATAAAGAATAAATTTTAAATTCTAACCACTTTCAGTTTATAATATTGATTTATAGATGTTCTAATAACCAGGATAAGTGAATAAGATGGAAATTATTAAAAAAACCACCCAAGAGATAGCCAGGCATGCTCTGGAAGTTATAGAAAAAATTAGTCCCACCCAGGTTTCACTGATGATTGAAACCATAATTGATGCTGATTCGGTATTCATTGTTGGGAGTGGAAGATCAGAACTGGTGGGTAAGGCCTTTGCCATGCGTCTGATGCACCTGGGCTTTACTGTGCATGTGGTAGGAGATGTTACCACTCCAGCCATAAAAAAAGGAGACTGCCTTATTGCCATTTCCGGGTCAGGTGAAACTAAAACCGTGACTTTGGCTGCTAAAACTAGCCAGGAGGTAGGGGCTAAAGTAATTGCCATCACCGCCAGTGAGGAGTCAACCCTGAGCCAGTACCTGGATGTTATTATTTACCTGGATAGTAAAACCAAAGAACCCTGGAAGGATTATAATTCTAATTCTCTAAAAGGTGATTACGATGATCTGACACCTATGGGGACCATGTTTGAGGATAGTACTCATTTATTCCTGGATGGTCTTATAGCTGAATTCATGGCCTTACTGGGTAAAAAAGAACAGGATTTAAAATTAAGGCATGCTATTATTGAATAAATTCAATCCCTTTCAAGGAGAATTTAAATGCGTTCAGAGTTATCAAATGATCTGGTTACAGTAATAAGTCCTAAAGCAGAGAAATTAAATCAAAAAAGCCATTACGGGCGTATGGAAAATGAACAATTAGAGTTATCCCTGATTGAAGCTCTCTATCTTTTGGATAAAGAAAAAATTTCCATATTTTCTAAGGATAAAGAACTATCCCGGGAAGAGATGACCGGCATCATCAAAGATAAGGATTTATACAGCAAATACCTGGTATTTAAAGACCTTCGAAACAGAGGATATATAGTCAAAACTGGTTTTAAGTACGGATCAGAATTCAGGCTTTATGAAAGAGGAAAATCTCCAGGTGAAGGTCACTCCGATTATCTGGTTAATGTAATATCAGAAAATTATGATTTAAATGTTCTGGATTTTTCCAGCTATGTAAGGGTAGCCCATGGTGTTAATAAAAAACTATTAATGGCTGTGGTTGATGAAGAAGGAGACATCACCTATTATAATGTGGAATGGATCCGGCCCTAGAGAATAATTCCAGGTTCTAAGATTTTACTAAGAATATATTCTAATAACAGATTTTTGTATTTATACAGATAATATTGATGATAAATAAGATTTAAGGTGATTAATTGATTAACCCCTGGAGTTCAGCCAGTTTAGATTATGAAAAACTCACCAAGCAATTTGGTATTAAACCCTTCACCGAGCTGCTGGGTGAGTTGGAAAACCCACACCTTTTGATGAGTCGAGGGATAATATTTGGCCATCGAGATTACGGGCGCATAATTAAGGCTCTTAGAGAAAAAAAAGATTTTGCAGTTGTAAGTGGAATGATGCCCAGTGGTAATATGCATATTGGGCATAAGATGATTGTGGATCAGTTAATCTGGTATCAGAAAAATGGTGCAGATATCTACATCCCTATTGCTGATATGGAATCATATTCGGCACGGGGAATTGACTTTGAAAGCTCCCGAAAATTGGCCATAACCGAATACATTACCAATTACCTGGCCCTGGGCCTGGACTTTAAAGCCTCCAATGTCAGGGTTTATCTTCAATCAAAAAACCGTACTGTGCAGGATTTGGCTTATGAACTGGCAAAAAAAGTTAATTTTAATGAAATGAAAGCAATTTATGGGTTTAATGGTTCCACCAATATAGCCCATCTCTATGTACCCTTAATCCAGGTGGCAGATATATTACACCCTCAGCTGGAGGAATTTGGTGGGCCTAAAGCCACGGTGGTTCCGGTGGGGCCAGATCAGGACCCCCATATACGTTTAACCAGGGACATAGCTGATCGATTTAAATCCACCTATAATTTTGTGGCACCCTCTTCTACCTATCACCGCTTTATAACCGGTCTGACCGGAGGTAAAATGTCCAGTAGTCAACCTAAAACAGCCATATTTCTCTCAGACACCCCGGAAGATGCGGAAAAAAAAGTCATGACCGGGAAAACAGGAGGTAGAGAAAGCCTGAAAATTCAAAAAGAACTGGGAGGTCAGCCAGAAGAATGTGTAATCTATGAAATGTTACTTTATCATCTTCTGGAAAATGATGAAAAGTTACAGGAAATCCATGATAACTGTAAAAATGGTACCATGATGTGTGGTGAATGTAAAAGCATGACCAGGGATATGATAAGGGTATTTTTTGAGAAATTCTCTAAAAAGCGAGAAAAAGCAGCGAAAATAGCAGATAAGGTGCTGGTAGAATACTAATAATTATTTAATTTATGGCGGCAGTGTGAAATTAAATATAAAATAATTTATTAATAACCTGGATTAAACTATTATAATAATTATTGATGGAATGAATCTGATTCAAGACATTGGAGAATAAAATGATTAATAAAGAAAAATATGAAAGTACCCTTCATGCCCTGTATCGTAGAAATGAAAAATTTTTTGGACTTTCTGCTCTAATATTCTTTGGATCAATGTTTATGGGTTATTTTCTTTCCGGATTATTTAGTTTCTTTTTAGAAGGCCTTTTAAGGGATTTTGAAAGAAATATAACCCAGGGTAAAATAAAATTAAATACCCTGTCCCTTTTCACCCACAACCTCCGCATAATATTATTCCTGTATGGAGGAGGTATATTACTGGGATCCTTTACCATAATATTCCTGTTTATAAATGGTTCATTTATTGGTTATTTTGCCAGTAAGGTTCCTCTAGGAGATCTGGCCATACTAACCATTCCCCATGGAATCTTTGAAGTTTTAAGTATAATCATTGCCGGAGCAGGTGGTTTTAGACTGGCCAGTTTTGTATACAACTATTTTACAGAGCTGATATCAGAAAGCTGGTATGGTTCCCTTCTGGGAAAAATGACCCACACCTTCCAGAATAATTCACCGGAATTAGAAGAATCACTGATACTTTTAGGCATATCCATTGTTTTATTGTTCATAGCTGCCTTTATAGAGGCAAATATAACTCTACCTGTGGCTCAGTACGTAATGGCTAATATATGATTGAATATAGGCCCGAATATTTTAAAAAGAGTTATTATTACTTTTTTATTTTAGTAAATAAGATTAATTAAGTTAGAGTATTTAAATAGATTTAGAATTATAATTAAAATGAAAATATCAGTTTTACTAATATTTACCTTAAGAAATTAATGGTGAAATAATGATTAAATGCATATCCTGTGGTCAAGAATACAAGTTAAATGAAATAATATATACCTGTAAAGAATGTGGTTCCATACTGGAAGTTATAATGAATCCGGATGTATCTCGAGATGTTTTTGCATGTAGAAAAAACACCATGTGGAAATACAAGGAATTCATGCCGGTGGATGAATCCAGAATTGTCAGTTTAGAAGAAGGTGGTACACCTTTTATCGGGTGCCATAAACTGGGATCGGATCTGGGAATAGATCTCTATGTTAAAGTTGAAGGTTCAAATCCCACAGGAAGTTTTAAAGACCGGGGTATGAGTGTAGGAATAACCAAGGCCATGGAACTGGGGGTGGATACCGTAGGATGTGCCTCCACAGGCAATACTTCTGCTTCACTGGCTGCCTATGCTGCCCGGGCAGGAGTAAAATGCGTAGTGTTACTCCCTTCAGGTAAAGTAGCTTTAGGAAAATTAGCCCAGGCCATGTTCCATGGAGCTCAGGTACTTTCTGTTGAAGGAAATTTTGATGAGGCATTAGAAGCGGTAACGGCCCTGGCCCTGGAAGGAGAACTATACTTACTTAATTCCATTAACCCTTTCCGTTTAGAAGGTCAAAAATCAATTGGTTTTGAAATAGTGGATGATCTGGGTTGGGAATCGCCGGATAGAATCATTTTACCTGTAGGTAATGCCGGTAATATTTCTGCTATCTGGAAAGGGATTAATGAGTTTTACCAGGCTGACTTTATTAAAGAAAGACCTATGATGACTGGTATTCAGGCCGAAGGAGCCTGCCCTATTGTCAATGCCGTTCGAGATAATAGGATGGAAATCGAAGCTGTTAAAAATCCAGAAACAGTGGCCACCGCGATACGTATTGGTGCCCCGGTTAGTTCTCTAAAAGCATTAAGGGCTATTTATGAATCGGATGGTTGTGCTGATACCGTTAGTGATGAGGAGATACTCAGTGCCCAGAAAATGCTGGCCCGAACAGAAGGAATTGGTGTGGAGCCCGCCTCGGCTGCATCTATAGCTGGCCTTATTAAGCTGGTTGAAGATGGCGTGATTGATAAGGGAGAACAGGTGGTATGTATTGTAACAGGACATGTATTAAAAGATCCAGATACTGCTATTAATGCCTGCAGTGAACCCTTGAATGTTAAAGCGGATATTAATGACTTAAGAAAGGTTATTAAAAGTAGATAACCTTTTAATTTTTATTTTCTTTTAGAGCTTATTTTGACTATTATTATCTTATCTTTTTTTCCAGACTCCTTCATCAACATATATTTGCACATAACATCAGCCATAATCATATGGATTATAGATTCATGAGCAAATACCATATTTTTTAGCCCATAATCCCACTAAAAAACGATATATTTATATAAGAGTTTTAATACAGATTATATTATTTAATATGAGGTGATTAATTATGGAATTACCTATTGCTCCAATCGGAAGAATAATAAAAAATGCAGGTGCAGAAAGAGTGAGCGATGACGCTCGGGAAGAACTGGCTAAGGCTTTAGAAGAAAAAGGGGAAGTACTAGCTTCAGAAGCTGTTAAACTAGCCAAACACGCTGGAAGAAAAACTGTAAAAGCTTCTGACATAGAATTAGCAGTTAAAAGACTCTAAGAAACATTAAAACTGCATTTTTTTTATTTTCTATTTTTAAATTTTTTAATAAAATCTGATTTTATTTCCCAGGTGATTTAATCGCCCATGTTACTGATTAAATTATCCTTTATAATTCCATCACTAAAAAAAAATTATCGTTCTGATAAGGGCTTAAACTATTAAATAACCCTATTAATTACAACTCTTTAGAAAAGATTAAATCTTTTTCTACAACTTATAATATTATTAATTATAAATTAAAAGATCCAGGTAAATCAATCTATATTTAGATCGGGTCCTGACTGGTTAATCATTTCCATTCCCGATGGAATATCCAGGAATGATAGAAAAACTTTATAAAGGATAAGGCCCTATGCATAATATGTCTAATTACCAAAATTGACTAATTTTGGATTTTTATATTCGTTATGGACTATCCTTTTAAAAGAATTAGGTTTGAGTATAAAATTTTTTTAAAATCCATAATTTTGCTGTATATTTCAGCATCATAATTAGACCTTTAAAAATTGCAAATCACTGGTTTAGTGTATCATGGCCTTTTTTTAGGCTGTGACTATTTGCCGATGGATGGTAAAATTCCAGATGAAAAAGGAGGTAAATAAAATGGCAAAATCAATTTATGTAAAATTCGACGTACCCCAAGAAATAGCTGATAAAGCTGCAGAAGCATTAGAAATAGCAAGAGACACTGGTAAAGTGGCTAAAGGAACCAATGAGGTTACCAAAGCCATAGAAAGAGGAAATGCTCAGCTGGTATTAATAGCAGAAGATGTTGAACCAGCAGAAATAGTAGCACATATACCGGTTCTAGCTGAGGAAAAAGAAATCCCTTATGCATACTTACCTACCAAAGATGAAGTTGGTGGAGCAGCAGGCTTAAATGTGGGTACTGCATCTGCATGTATAGTTGATGCTGGAGAAGCAGAAGATCTGATTAAAGAAGTTGTGGAAAAAGTCGAAGAACTTAAAAATTAATAGAAATTCAATCTATTTATAAAAGGCATAAAGCCTTTTAATTTAATTTAACAGGTGATTATATGGAAGAAGGAACTCCAGCAGAAGTTATTGAGGTCCTCAAAAGAACTGGAATGACTGGGGAAGTCATGCAGATTAAATGCAGGATTCTGGATGGAAGAGACAAAGGCCGGATACTAACCCGGAATGTCATGGGCCCTATTAAAGAAGGGGATGTTTTGATGTTACTGGACACTATCCGTGAAGCCAAGGAGATCCGTACTCCTTAATCTAATAAGGAGAGGTGCTGAACATGAGAGAATGTTCATTCTGTAAGGAAGAAATAGGAGAAGGGACCGGTACCATGTATGTTAAAAGAGATGGTGCGGTTTACTTTTTCTGTAGCAGTAAATGCGAGAAGAATATGATTAAACTAGGAAGGGTTCCTAGAAAAGTTAAATGGGTTAAAGAATGATGGAAAAAAGCTTCGTAATGATGAAACCCGACACGATCCAGAGAAGACTTATGGGGAAAGTTCTAAGCAGGTTCGAAGAAAAAGGACTGCAGATTGTAGCTGTTAAGATGATGCATATCAGCCCGGGTCTGGCCCAGGAGCATTACGGCGAACACTGTGAAAGGCCATTCTTCAATGACCTGGTGGAATATATAACTTCTTCTGCAGTTTTAGCCATGGTAATACAGGGTGATGACTGTATCAGCATGATTAGAAAAATGGTAGGTGCTACCAATCCTAAAGAAGCTGATTTAGGAACTATCAGAGGAGATTATGCTCTGGATACAGGTAGGAATATTATCCATGCTTCAGATTCACCCCAGTCTGCTGAAAGGGAAATTGCATTATTTTTCCAGGACTCAGAAATCTGTGATTATAGCATGCCTGATTCAGACCTGATTTACGAGGAATAATAATCCACCCTCTACTTTTCTATTCTTTAATATTTAATCCAAGTGCTATAACCTAAAAACTTGATAATTCTTTAAATAATATAACCCCATGATTGGAGACTACGATGAAGATCAGATCACCTATAGTATCGGTGCTGGGTCATGTGGACCACGGCAAAACCACCTTACTGGATTTTATTAGAGGTAGTGCTATTGCCTCTAAAGAAGCAGGAGGAATTACCCAACATATCGGGGCAACAGAAATTCCCATGGAAGTCATTGAAAATATATGCGGGGATTTTTTAAATAAAGTCACCATCAAAGATACCCTGCCGGGACTATTTTTTATTGACACCCCCGGGCATGAAGCATTCACCACTTTACGTAAGAGAGGTGGTGCTCTGGCAGATCTGGCTATTTTGATTGTGGATATAAATGAAGGATTCAAGCCTCAAACTTATGAAGCTTTAAATATCCTTAAAATGTATAAAACTCCTTTTATCGTTGCTGCTAATAAGATAGACCGCTTATATGGATGGCAAGTTAATGAAAACTCTTCTTTTATGGAAACTTTTTCTAAACAGCCAGCTAATATCCAACAAAATCTGGAAACCCAGATTTATGAATTGGTGGGAATTTTACATCAGGAAGGATTTGAATCAGAACGTTTTGATCGGGTTACTGATTTTGCCTCCCAGATTGCTATCATCCCTATTAGTGCCCAGACAGGAGAAGGAATAGCCGAACTATTAACCATGTTAATGGGACTGGCCCAGCAATACCTGCAACAGCAGCTGCAAATTGAAACCCACGCCCCGGCAAAGGGCACTATACTGGAAGTAAAAGAAGAAGTGGGACTGGGTCTTACCATTGATGCAGTTATTTACGATGGAATTATTAAAAAGGATGATCAAATAGCCTTAATGACCTCTGAAGATGTCATAACCACCAGGATTAGATCTCTTTTAAAGCCTCGACCTTTAGAAGAAATAAGGGACTCTAAAAAAAGATTCCAGAAAGTGGATGAGGTGGTGGCCGCTGCCGGTATTAAAATAGTAGCCCCTAATATTGAAAACGTGGTTTCAGGTTCCCCTTTAAGAGTGGGAAGAGGGAATATGGAATCTATAAAAGAAGAAATGTTAAGGGAAATTGAAGATATAAAAATCGATACCGAAGATGTGGGTATAATGGTAAAAGCTGATACCCTGGGGTCCTTAGAAGCACTGGTTAACCTGTTAAAGGATATAGATATACCCATAAGGACCGCAGATATTGGCGATGTATCCCGTAGAGATATAATAGATGCGGCCATTGTTCGTCAGGAAGACCCTGCTAATGGAGTTATTATTGCTTTTAATGTTAAGATACTTCCATCTGCCCAGGAGGAACTTAAAGACTCCCAGGTAAAATTGTTCTCTGGTAAGGTAATCTATCAGATTACCGAAGAATATGAAAAATGGATCAAGGATACCGAGGATCAAAAGAAAAAGAAATGGATGGATGCTATTATCAAACCCGCTAAAATCAGAATAATACCTAAACTGATTTTCAGACAAAGTAAACCTGCCATTGCAGGGATTGAAGTCTTAAGCGGCACTGTAAAACAGGGATATTCTCTTTTAAAGGAAGATGGTAGTAAAGTTGGTACTGTGGAGAGTATGCAGGACAAGGGAGATAATAAAAAATCAATCACCCGTGGACAGAAAGTGGCCATGGCCATTAAAGATGCTATTCATGGAAAAAACTTTGAAGAAGGAGATGTCTTATATGTGGACATCCCGGAAAAACACTACTTTATACTGGAAAGAGAACTAAAAGAAAAATTGAGTGAAGACGAGTTTGAAACCCTGGGTGAAACAGTGGATATTAAAAGAAAGAATGAACCGGACTGGGGAATGCAAACGGCTTATTAATAGAATAGAATAAATATATATTGTGGAAAAAGTCTTTTAAAAGGCTCCTTAATAGAATAAAATTAAATATACTATAATTACAAAGAAGAAATGAAGGAGGAAATACTGTGGCATTTAAAGTAGTTGTTTCAGAAAAAGAAAAAAGTTTACAAATGGAATTAGACGCTGCTAACTCTAAAAAATTAGTGGGTTTAACCATTGGTGAAGAATTCGATGGTTCTTTAATTGGATTAAAGGGTTATAAATTAAAAATAACTGGAGGGAGCGATAAAAACGGTTTCCCTATGAGGAAAGATATAAGCGGACCTCGTAGAATTAAAAGTTTATTAGCAGGAGGCATTGGTTTTAATCCCACCCGTGATGGGCTAAGAAGAAGGAAAACAGTCAGGGGAAACACTGTATCTGATGATATAGTACAGATTAATACTATAGTAACTCAATCTGGTGAAAAATCCCTGGATGAAATCAAAAATCCTTCAGAAGAATAATCCTCCCCATTAAATATCTATTAGAATCAAATATTAATAATAAAATTATAGGTGTAATCTGTGAAAATTCAGTCGGAAATTAACATAGGGCTAGTGGGTCACGTAGACCATGGTAAAACCACGCTTACCAAGGCATTATCTGGTATATGGACCGATACCCACAGTGAAGAAACTAAAAGAGGTATCTCTATCCGGTTGGGATATGCAGATATAACCTTCCGTAAATGTGCCGAATGTGCCCCACCCCAGTGCTTCACCACTGCACTGGTTTGTGAGAAATGTGGAAAGGATACCGAAATTTTAAGAAAGGTATCTTTTGTAGATGCTCCTGGGCACGAAACCCTTATGGCTACCATGCTCTCTGGAGCAGCCATAATGGATGGAGCTGTTCTGGTTATAGCTGCTAATGAACCATGTCCTCAACCTCAAACCAAGGAACACCTTATGGCCCTGGATGTTATTGGAGTTAAGGAAGTAATTGTAGTCCAGAATAAAATAGATATCGTATCTAAAGAAAGGGCCCTGGAGAGTTACCAGGAAATTAAGGATTTCGTTAAGGGTACCTGCGCAGAAGACGCACCTATAATTCCTGTATCTGCTCAGCAAGGAGCTAATATTGATATTCTTATAGACTTAATTGAAAATAAAATTAAAACCCCTAAGAGGAAAATCAATAAACCACCACTGATGTATGTGGCCCGTTCCTTTGATATTAACAAGCCAGGGTCTGGACCAGAAGACATTGTAGGGGGAGTTATTGGAGGGACCCTGGTGCAGGGTAAACTGAAAGTAGGGGATGAATTAGAAATAAAACCAGGTGTACAAATCAAAAAAGATGGTAAAACTACCTGGATTAGTTTACACTCCCGTATAACCGGTTTAATAGCAGGTGGAGAAACCGTGGATGAAGTAGGTCCCGGAGGACTGGTCGGTGTAGGTACCAATCTTGATCCAGCTTTAACCAAAGCTGATTCTCTTTCAGGATCTGTAGCAGGTGAAGCAGGAACCTTACCTCCCGTAATGCACCAGCTGGATATGGAAGTCAATTTACTCGAAAGGGTAGTGGGTACTAAAGAAGAAAGAGAAGTAGAGCCCATAAAAGCCAAGGAACCTCTGATGATTAATGCCGGTACCACCACCACCATTGGAGTGGTTACCACTGCTGGTAATCAGGCCAGTGTAACTCTTAAATTGCCTGTTTGTGCTGAAACCGGTCAAAGGGTTGCTTTATCCCGTAGGGTAGGTGCCAGATGGAGGTTAATTGGATATGGTATCATCAAATAAAGAGGCGGTTTTAGATACAAATTTTTAATGCTGCCTTTCCAGTTCAAGGTGGATATCATAGAGGAACTGGAAAAAATATTACCCTCTTACCAGTTAACTGTGCCTTCCTTTGTTATTAGAGAACTGGAAGGTATAAAAAAAACAGCAAAGGGTAAGGATAAACTGGCAGCATCAATTGCCCTGAAGATGGTATCTTCTCCTCAAATAAAAATCACTGAATATCCTCTTAAAAGAGGCGAAAAGGTGGATGATGCGCTTCTTCGAATATCAAAAGTTTTATGTACCAATGACCGGGAACTAAAAAAAAGGGCCCGTTCTAAAGGGATAACCGTGGTTTACTTACGTCAAAAAAGATACATGGCTGTGGAAGGCCATAGTAGTTAAGGATTAAAAATTTTTTAACTAAATTTATTAAAATCATTTAAATTAATTCCAAGTTTATCAGGAGGAATGTAATGAATCTCTGGAAAGATATTGCCCCTGGGCCTTCAGTACCTGAAGTGGTATATGCAGTTATTGAAATACCAAAAGGATCAAGAAACAAATACGAGTATGATAAAGATATGGAAGCCTTTGCACTGGATCGGGTGCTGTATTCACCATTTGTTTACCCTGCTGAATACGGAATCATCCCCCAGACCATTTACGATGATGGTGACCCTATGGATATACTGGTACTGATGGAGGAACCAACTTTCCCGGGATGCGTTATTGAAAGTAGACCCATCGGGGTAATGCGTATGATTGATGGGGGAGATCAGGACGATAAAATACTGGCAGTTCCAGTTCAGGACCCTCGCTATGAAGAGGTAAAGGATATTAGCGATGTTCCACCCCACCTGCTAAAAGAAATTGAACATTTCTTCAAAGAGTACAAACACCTGGAGGGTAAAAGCACCCAGATTTTAGGATGGGAAAATGCAGAAAAAGCATTTAAAGCTATTGAACACTCCATTGATTTATACCAGAAATAGCAACCAAGATTTAATATACTATCTACAAAAAATGCAACCAAGATTTAATATACTATCTACAGAAAATGCAACTAAGATTTAATATACTATCATTTTTATAGTATAAATGATACTTAAATTTTATATTTTAAGATTTATGGATAATTAAAAAAAAGGTTAATTGAGGGATTTATTTGTATTACCTATCTAAAATAGAAGACACTGTGCGGATTCCGCCCCACCGTTTTGATGAACCTTTAGAAGAGGTGGCCATTGAAACCTTAAATGAATCCTATGTAGGAAAAATTGATAAAAAATTAGGTTTGATGGTATCTGTTAAAGATATAGAGGACCTGGGTACCGGTAGAGTCATCATGGGAGATGGAGCCGCCTATCACGACCTGAAATTCAATGCTATATTTTTCAAACCAGAACTCCATGAAATCATTGAAGGAGAGGTAATTGAAATAGCAGAATTTGGTGCATTTGTCAGAATGGGACCAATGGATGGTCTGGTTCACGTATCTCAGGTTACTGACGATTATATAAATTACGACGCTAAAAGAGGAGCCTTACTTGGTAAAGAATCTAAAAAGAGTCTGGAAGAAGGTAATAAAGTACGGGCTCGAATAGTGGCCCTTAGTTTGAAGGGTAAATCTTCTAAAGAAACTAAGATAGGTCTTACCATGAGGCAGCCTGGTCTTGGAAAAGACGAATGGATTGAAAACGAGAAAAGGAAGAAGAAAAAATGACCATAAAAGCCTGTACAAAGTGCAACCGTATAACTAATGATGAACGTTGCCCGGTGTGTGATTTACCCTCTTCCACTAACTGGAGTGGGCTCCTGATAATCATCGACCCTGATAAGTCTGATATTGCTTCAGAGTTGAATATTAATATACCGGGAGAATATGCATTGAGGGTTAGATAGTGTTAAAACTTCAAAAAGAATTGAGATCAGAACTTAAAAAACCATTAGGAGATCTCTATCCTTCATTTAAAGAAGCAATTGATTTATTATCCCCTGAAGATTTTATAATTTCGGTAGGGGATGTCACTACAAAAAATCTCATTGAATCAGGAATCTGTCCCCGTTTGGCCATTATCGACAATCGGATACAGAGAAAAGATTCCAATCAAGAAATTAATTACTCTGCCACCATTTTAAAAGCCGAAAACCCCCCGGGAACTATAACCAAAGCTCTATGGGAAACCATAGAAAAAGCTCTAAGCTCTTCACAGGAGTTTTCTGAAAACTTTTTGATTATAGTAAGTGGTGAAGAAGATCTTGCTGTTCTTCCCTGCATCCTTTTAGCCCCTGAAGATTCTGTAATCTTATATGGGCAGCCTAATGAGGGTCTGGTAATGGTGAAAAGTCAAAAGGTAAAGAAAAAAGTTGAAGAATTAATCAATAGATTTGAGGAGGAATAATATGGAACTCAATATAATAGAAAAAACTGAAAATCCAGTTCTTAACAGAACTGAAATAGATTTTGAATGCTTATACCATGGAGAAGCTACCCCGAAACTTTTAGATATTAAAAGTAAGCTGGTTGCATTACTTGATGCTGATAAAGAATTAATGGTAGTGGATAATGTTCAGCCTTTCTTTGGAGAAGGCCGGGCCAAATGCTATGCTAAAATTTACGATTCTAAAGAAAGTCTAAATGATATAGAAACTAAACACATCCTGGAAAAAAATAAAGAAGCTTCTAAAGAAGAAGACCAGGAGGAATAATAATGAAAAAATGTGAACTTTACGAAGTGGATGGAGACAAAATCAAGCGTAAAAATCCTTTTTGTGTTAGATGCTCCAGCGGAGTATTCATGGCTGACCACGGGGACCGATACTCCTGTGGAAAGTGTGGTTACACCGAATGGAAAACCAAGGAATAAAACTTGATTTATTAATTTATTTTATTTTAACTATTTATTTTTAAAACTTTTTTTTAAGGGTGAGTATCTGTGAATTTAAGATCCGGACGATTGGGTAAAAAAATGAGTGCTAAGACGGCTGAATTTACTTCTTCTTTGGAATTTGATAGATACATTTTTCAGGCTGATATTGAATGTAACAGGGCTCACACCACCATGCTATCCCAAAAACAAATTATAGATCCCCTAATTGCAGATAAAATAATCCAAGCCCTGGAAAAATTAAAAAAAGAGGGTATTGAGGCGCTTAATCTTGATCACTCTGTAGAAGACATTCATATGGCGGTGGAAAATTACGTTACCGGTGAGGTGGGTGAAGAAGCAGGTTTTATGCATACGGCCAAATCCCGTAATGACCAGGTAGCCACCGATTTAAGGATAGTTTTAAAGGAGAAACTGGATGAAATCCAGGGTTTTATACTGGAATTCATCGAAGGTATCCTGGGAATGGCCGCCGAGCACCAGGAAACAGTGATGATTGGTTATACTCATCTGCAGCATGCCCAGCCCACCACCTTTGCCCACCACTTACTGGCCTATGCCCACTCCCTTAAAAGAGATTATGAAAGATTAAAGGATGCATATAAACGGGTTGATTTAAATCCATTAGGCTCAGCAGCCATGACCACCACCAGTTTTCCTATAGACAGAGATATTACCACGGATTTACTGGGATTTAGTGCTTATATGGAAAATTCCATGGATGCTGTTAGTTCCCGGGACTTCATTGCCGAAACCGTATTCTGTCTATCTCTTTTGGTTACCACTTTAGGTAAGATTTGTGAGGAAATGGTGCTCTGGAGTACCTATGAATTCGGGATAATTGAAATAGCAGATGAGTTCTCATCTACTTCTTCTATCATGCCCCAGAAAAAAAATCCAGATGTGGCAGAAATAGCCCGGGGAAAAAGTGCAATTTTATATGGTGAACTGGTAACCATACTAACCATCTTAAAGGCCCTGCCCTATACTTATAACCGTGATTTGCAGGAAATAACTCCCCATTTATGGAATGGAGTTAAGCACTCTCAGGAAATACTGGACATGGTAGCCAATATGCTGTTAAGTGTTAAAGTGAATAAAAAACGTTGCCTGGAACTGGCCGGGGCTAATTTTGCCACTGCCACGGATCTGGCAGATATAATGGTCCGGGAAAAAAAGATGCCCTTTAGAACCGCCCATAAAATAGTAGGTAAAATGGTAACTGAGGCCATAAATCAACAATTAAAACCAGACCAGATTAGTGGTGAATTTCTGGATAAAATATCATCAGATATTACCGGTGATAAATTGAATCTGGATGAAGACCTTATAAAAAAAGCCTTGGATCCTCTGGAAAATGTGAAGATGAGGACTGTGCCGGGTGGTCCCTCTCCGGTGATGGTGCAAAAGGCCATGGACAATCTTGAGGAATACATAAAAAAGGAAAGAGCAAAAGAATAAATAATTTATATTTTTTTTAATCCTTTTAGTTACTCCCTATTTTTTAATTTAAAATAATTCATACCTTCTTTTTTAAATCATGGTGCTTTTTAATTTCATCTGCCATCTTCTCATCATCAATAACCACCGGACCCACATATCCACAGTTAAAACACTCCCAGAGAGACCAGTTTTGAGGTATGGTCCATTTAATATTGCTGGAGCCGCATTCCGGGCAGAATTTTTTCTTAAAATCACTCATAATTTATATATAGTAATTAATCCCATAATAATATATATGGATACAAAAACTGACCCTAAAATGATTGGACTTCTGGCAGTATTAATTGGTATATTAATGTTAATTTACCCCTTCCTGGTGGGTTATCTGGTGGGAATATTTCTGGTTATATATGGTTTACTTAAAGTGTTTAAATGAACTCCATATAAGTTCCAGTGCTTCACCTGGCTCTAAAGCTCCTGAACGGGTTTCTCTTAACACTCTCTGGATGGAATAACGGCTCATGTGTGGAAATTTTTTCTCAACTTCCCCTAAAAGAGGACAGCCAAAACCAGCAACTTTTTTAACTCCAAAGTGGTAACTAACCCTTTTTAATTCCTGTTTGGATACCCCCAGTAAGGCCGGTAAGTTGATTCTGATTATACCCTCAGAAGATAGTATAGACTGGCATCCGGTGGATAATAAATCACCAAAAATAACTATTTTAAAATTATTTTTATGGGCATAGTCAAAAATTTTTTCATGAACTTTTTTTGAACAGGGCCCACAGGGATGGAAGCGTCCCTGGAAACTATCCTGTATGATACCGGTAAAATCTGCCGGAACATATACCTGGGGTACTTTAAGTAAGTGGCACAGGGATTCTATATTATTTTTGAAATGTTTAGGTAAGACTATACTTCCTGGATCCACTGTAAGGGCCAGGGGATTAAATCCCAAAAGATGAGCTATTATAAGAGAAAAACTACTATCCACACCACCAGATAATGCAACCAGGGTATGTTGATTTTTTTTTATATCAGAAGAATAGTTATGAGGATGATCTTTTAAATCAAAATAATCCAGAAAATTAAAATCATAAGGGTTTTCCATCTTTTTTAAAAGCAGTTTTTTAAAATTATGGAGAGGTAATGGGTCTTCTAATATATCCATGGATAGATAAGTATTGAGTTTTTTAAGGGCCAGTTTCATCCTGTACTCTTTAACCATTATATCCACGTAAGCTGCCACATGGATATTTTTAACCCCTAAAGATTCTTTAAGGCGACCTACCACCCATCCCCCTTTTCCAATAACTGCGGATTTATCCGGCCTATCTGGGGTGATTATTATGAGTTTTTCCTCAGCAGGGATATAGATTATTTCCTTTATATTTACTTCTGCTTCCTCATGCCCTATTTCTTTACGTAAGTCTTCAATTTTTTTTTGTATCTCTTCTTTTATTATTTCCAAAGGGAGCACCTGGTAAAAATTTATAAATTTTTTTGAATAGTTATATCTTTTTATATAAAAGAGTACCATATAATGTAATACTATATATTTAAAGGTGCTGGTTTGAATCTGAGAATTATATTAATAGTAGCCCTTTTGCTGCCAGGATTACTGGGTATGGCCTTTGCTGAAGATAATGTTTCTTTTAATTTGAGTAATGATACTACCCAGGAAGTGGAACTATCTGCAGGTAAGGGAACCATAACCGAACTAACTCCGGTAGGTGCTCCTTATACCACTGAGGGTCCTATCCAGTTCAGGGTTACTACTGCTAATACGGGTTCCGGTAATATACCCTGGGGTACCCTGACCCTGGAAATACGTTATGGTCCTACTAATGAACTGGTGGAAAGTGTGGTTTATGATGTGGGTCAACTTAGAAGAGGAGAATCCCGTACCTTCCTCTGGAATACCACCAATGTGGATTTCCCCTATGATTCCTTTCAAACCGGAGGGTCCTATATAATTACCGCCGCCTGGAATTATCCCAGTGGTCCGGCCACCCGCTCTACTCAGTTTTATTCTGTGCCCAGCCCCTGGTTTATTGTAGCCCTGGCCGGAATTTTAATGAGTGTGGCAGCCATAGCCCATAAAAAGAGATGGTGGTTGACCTTCTACCTGGCAGGTGCTGTTTCTTTTATGGCCTTTATTGTATCCTTCTTCATAATAACCGGTCTGGATACATGGTTAATGGGTATTGAAGCACGTAATATCGCCGCACTAGCCACTGCTTTTGGTATACCCTCTGAATTTTTACCTCCTAATGCCTTCATATTCCCTGACCCTACCGGGTGGAGTATATTTGGTATAGGGATGGAATGCTCGGCTATAATAGAAATTGGAGTTCTCTCCGGATTGTTAATATTGTATCCTGGTTACAGCTGGAAAAGAAAAACCAGGTACGCTGCTATTGGTATTGGAATAACTTATGGTGCTAATTTAATCCGGATGATGAGTATCGTTTATCTGGTGAATATATTTGGAAAACCAGCCCTGTATGTGGCCCATGCCTTTGTAGGTAAAATCATATTCTTCATATTCATCATTGTTTTATACTGGTATTTGCTTACCCGACCTACCCTGAGTATTGTCCGGGATAACATAAAAGGTGGTAAGTTTGAATAAATTGTGGGAGAGGGTGATTTAATGGAAGATCCCATGTGGGTAAGCATGATGGTGTGGACCACCTGGCTTTTAATAGCCATCATTATTGATGGAGTAATGGTGCCCATTAAGATGTACTTCTCCCGTAAGTCCATGCACCAGGTGGGAAAGATTGCCCTGGAAAAAGAACTCCCCACGGTTTCCGTGGTGGTACCGGCCCACAATGAAGAAGAACACATTGAAAGCTGTCTTTTATCCATTATACAGAATGAATATCCAGATAAAAAGATGGAGATAATTGTGGTGGATGATGGATCCACAGATAACACCACCAACCTGGTTAAAAAAATAGAAGTAGATGCCATCATGCATGGGGTGGATTTAAAGCTTATTAAAAAAGGCCACACCGGTAAAGTACATACCCTGAATACCGGGATACGTAGCAGCAAAGGTGAAATAATAATCACCATTGATGCTGATATCCGCTTAGATGAGTATGCAGTTAAAAATGTGGTGCAGGCTTTTGTAGAAGATGAAAAAGTGGGAGCAGCCACCGGTTATATTGAAATAGAATGGGATGAAATTCAAAATGAAGATATTAAATCCATGTTCTTTTCAAAATGTGAATTCTTAGAATATTTAAGTTCCTTTAACTTCGAGAGAAGTTACCAATCAGTAATTGACTCCATATACACCATGTCCGGTGCTTTTTCAGCCTTCAGGCGTAACATAATCGGAGGAATGGGTGGTTACTGGCCGGTGACCGTCTCAGAAGACATGCACATCACCATGATGCTGCATAATAAAAAAATCAATATCGTGAATGTACCCACTGCGGTGGCCCATGCCCAGGCCATAACCGATTACGATACCCTCTATTCTCAGAGAGTCCGCTGGGCACGGGGCCAATTGGAAGTAGCAGCCATGCGCCAGGATAAATCCATGGTTCAACAGGAAACCTCACTACAGGAAATATTAGGAATAGTGATAGATCAAAAAGACCCTCGAATGTTGAGTCTGGTTATTGATTATATAAAGAAGGTTGTTGCTGATAGAAAAGAACGTTTAAAGGGTCGACAGTTCCGTTACTTCGATTTACTGGGACTGCAAAGAATACTATTTGTGGACCATACCATAGCCTTTCCCCGACTGATATGGGTATTTGTATTGTTGCTTTTCCCTATAATGGGACTCTACACCTACCTTTTACCGGTAATCATGGTCCTGATGTATTTATTCTATGTATTAATAGATGTGGCAGTGATTCTATTCTCCTACCACTACTCTCCCCCTCACACCCGGGAAAAACTAGAAAAATCATTCCATTATGTGGTCTTACTGCCCCTGTATCGTCTTATGACGTTTTGCTTTAGAGTATCGGCCTTTTTACATATTTTAAAAGAGCCGGCGGATTGGAAGGTGGAAGGTCCACTTAATGGATTTAAAAATGGGGTGAAGGATGCTAAAGATGGTTTCAGTGCCAATGTCGCAACTACTATATTCCAGATAGGACATATATTTAATCTGAGTAATTTATGGAAAAGAAGAGGTAAGTAAATGCCAAATTTTAAAGGATTATCTTTCTGGGGAAATGGAAATAATGATTCCAGATGGGAAAATGAAAATATTAAGGTGGGTGTAAAATATAAAAAATTTTCTAAATCTCCTCAAATTGGCAAAAATCCATTGATACGTTCAAATAGCATAATATATAACGATGTAAATATTGGAGATAATTTTCAAACAGGTCACAATGTATTGATTCGAGAAAAAACAGAAATTGGAAATGATGTTTTAATCGGAAGTAACAGCGTTATTGAGGGAAGTTGTAACATTGGAAATGAGGTAAGAATTCAATCAAATGTTTATATCCCTACAAATACCATAATAGAAGATAATGTATTTATAGGACCATGCGCCTGCTTTACCAATGATAAATACCCCATTAGGATTGAATATAAGCTTATGGGGCCAGTTGTAAGAAAAGGAGCTTCTATAGGAGCAAATTCTACTTTTTTATCTAAAGTAGAAGTAGGTGAAGGGGCAATGGTAGCTGCTGGAGCAGTAGTCACAAGAAGTATTCCCCCATGGTCTTTAGCCATCGGTGCACCTGCAAAAATAAAAGCATTACCTCCTCGATTGAGAGTTCGTAACAAAATATAAAATTTATTTTAAGATTAAATATTTAACTCTTTAATAAAGAAATTATAGATTCAGAAACCCCAGTTTCAAAATTAAACTTAATATTTCTCATTTTACTTAACTTTTCTTCGTCCATTAAAAGATTTAAAATGGAATCTACAATATTATTATATTTTGTTCCTACCAGCATGTTTTTTCCTAAATCAACCAAGTAGTTCCATTCAGTGTTTTCTCTTAAAATCAAACAAGGAGTATTTAAAACTGCAGATTCTTCCTGTATACCACCAGAATCTGTCATGACAAATTTAGCTAAGGATAGAAGACCAACAAAATCCCCGTAACCCAATGGTTCAGTTAAAATTATATTCTCTCCAATATCAAAATTGTTTTCTTTTAAAATTTTTAGGGTTCTAAAGTGAACTGGAAAAATTATTTTTATTTCATGAGAAATTTTATTAACAGCATCCATAATCTCTTTTAATTGATCAGTGTCAGTATTTTCTTGCCTATGTAATGTCATCAGAGCATATTCATTTTTTTCAAGGCCAAGTTCGGCTAATTTATCTTTATTAAATAAATGCCTAGCCCTCAAACATGCATCTATAGATGTATTGCCTACTAAATGTATTTTATTTTTTTTAATCCCTTCGCTTTTAAGATTAGCAAAGCTATTTTCATCTGGTGCAAAAAGAATATCTGAACAATGATCTACTAAAATTCTATTTATTTCCTCAGGCATGTTTTTATCAAAAGACCTACAACCTGCTTCGACATGAACAACTTTAATATTGAGTTTGGAAGATGTAATCGCACCAGCAAGAGTTGAATTAGTATCCCCCTGAACTAAAACCATGTCTGGATTTTCTTTTAAAAGAACTTCTTCAATTTCTATCATCATATTTGCTGTTTGTTGGGCATGAGTAGCAGATCCAACATTAAGTATGTAATCACATTCTCTGAGCTTTAGCTCTTCAAAGAATATTTTATCCATCTGATAAGAATAATGCTGGCCCGTATGGATCAAAATATGATCAAATTCTTTATCCAGAAGAGGAATTAATGGAGATAATTTAATAATCTCTGGTCTGGTCCCCAGAATAGTTACAACTTTCATTATAGGTATTTAGGAAAAATATATTTATATTTCTTTCTAAACTGTATATATGAAATTATCAGTGATTCTACCTATGTACAATGAGGAAGAAAATGTTAAAAAGACCCTGAAAGAAATTGATAATGTTTTAAACTGTTATGACGACTACGAAATTCTAATAGTAGATGATGGTAGTCATGACGAAACTTACCACAGGGCAAAAGAATTTTCTTTAAATAATCCACGTGTAACAATAATCCAACATCCCACTAATCTAGGAATGGGAACCGCACTTAGAACTGGTTTTGAAAATGCTAAATATGATATTATTGTAACTATTGATGCAGATCTTAGTTATACCGCAGAACATATTCCCCGTTTAGTAGAAGAATTCGAAAAGGATAAAAGCATAGATATTGTAGTTGGATCTCCTTATATGGCAGGTGGATCAGTTGAAGATGTGCCCTTTTTCAGGCTTTTAATCAGTAAAATTGCCAATAAATTTGTTGGTTTTTCAATGAATGAAAATTTAAGTACTGTCACAGGTATATTAAGAGCTTACCGGAAAGAAGTACTTGACTCATTGGATCTTGAATCTACAGGTACGGCCATAAACATGGAAATTTTATCTAAAGCCAGCGCCACACGTTTCAAGATAAAAGAAATACCTGCAACATTAATGGGAAGGAAATTAGGAGAATCTAAACTTAAATTCAGAGCCACTACTATTTCACATTTATTATTTTCATTCTATGAAAAACCAATGATACTTTTTGGATTTATAGGTTTTATAATATTATTAATAGGAACAATAAGTGCAGCATATTTATTTTATGAATTTTTAAGTGGAGAATTAGATCCTAACAGGCCTTTAATGTTGTTTATGGCTTTAATGATTCTTTCAGGAATACAAATTTTAATTTTTGGATTTGTGGCCACCCAAATCAGTAATCTGAAAAAAGAAATTTACATCATTCAAAAGGAAAACAGGTTGATTAGAAAAAGAATTAGATAATTTTATATCGTTTTTTGTAATGTGGGAGAATATAAATGAATAAAATTAAAGTAATAATGTTGTCCTGTTTATCATTAAAAGGGCTGGATGATGGAACCATAATTAGAGGTGTAGATAACTATGAAGAAAAATTAAAATTTTATCTTTCAAAAAATGAGGGTATAGAAATTCATATGATAAAAATTGGCAGAAAAAACAAAACAATCCGTAAGGATAACTTAATTGTTCACTCATTAAAAAAAGAGCCAAAACTCCCTATATTTAGCTTTATTCTAATTTTATTGAAAATGAAGCGTAAGATAATTGAGATTAACCCTGATATTTTACATATTTTTTCAACCGGTTGTATTTATGGAGCATTAGCATTACTTTTTCAGAAAAAATACGCATCAATGATAACTGCATATGGGATTATAGAAAAAGAATCAAAGTATTATAGGGCAGACTATACTAAAGATTTTTTGAGGTATATGACACATTTAGCATTAACAATACCTAGAAAAATATATGAAAGACTTCTTCTTGCTAGAATCGAAAATATAATTGTAGATTCCAAATCTATTAAAGAATTAGTTTCTTCATGGACAAATTCAAAAATATATGTTATTGCTGCGGGGGTAGAATATGATAAAGTCAAAAAAAGTAATAATAATAATAGTAATACTAATATGTCAAATGAAAAAGTAGATATTTTTTTTGTAAACAATCTACAAGAAATTAAAGGTGCAGATGTTTTAATTAAGTCTGTTTTATTAGTTAAAGATTCTTTTACAGATATTAATGTATATATTGCAGGTATTGGGCCTCAAAAAAAGAAATTGAAGAAATTAGTTAAAGAGCTAAATTTAGAAAAAAATGTTAAATTTTTAGGATTTGTTTCCAACAAAGAAAAATACTATTATTATAGTGTATGTAAGATAGTCGTTATTCCTTCAAGATGGGATTGTCAGCCTGCCGCATTTTTTGATGCTGCAGCTTTAGCTAAACCAGTAATTGCATCCGATATGTCTAATCCTGATGTTTTGATTAATAAAAAAACTGGCCTGATATTTAAATCTGAAGATTTTGAAGATCTTGCGAAAAAAATTAAAATTTTATTGAAAAATAAATATAAAAGAGAGGAAATGGGAATTAACGCTCAGAAAAATATAGTTCAATATGATTGGAATGAAGTTGCTAATTGCTATTTTAATACATATAAAAAAATAATAAAAAATTTTTATAAATGATACATTCAACCAATAATCAATTTAAATTATATAATATATTATTCATTATTCATAATAGTAATAATAGAATCTAAAACCATTTTAATTTGATTATCGGACATTCCTGAATAAAGAGGCAAAGAGATAGTATTATTTCCAACAAATTCTGTTTTTGGTAACATTCCTTCATTATAATCAAATAATTTTTTATAATATGTGAACAAGTGAATTGGAGGATAGTGGATACTTGTTTGAATCCCTTTATTTTTTAATTCATCCATTAAATCATATCTAGATATTTGTTTTGATAATATTATTGGAAAAATATGGTATGAAAAAGTACCTTTTTGATTAGTAAAAGGAATATGTATTTCCGAAATTTTTTTTAGATTTTTAATATAGTTTTCAACTACAATTCTTCTTTTAGAATTATTATAATCTAATTTTTCTAATTGAATTATGCCAATAGAAGATGCTATTTCATTAATCCTATAATTAAAACCAATATCATTAACATCATAACTGTATGCATGCCCTTTATGCCGATCCCAGGTTAATGTATTCATACTGTGAGATCTCATTATCCTAATCTTTTTAGCCATATCGCTGTCATTAGTAACAATCATTCCTCCCTCACCTGTTGCTAAATTTTTATTGGAAAAGAAGCTGAAACATCCAATTTCACCAATCGTTCCACATTTTTTCCCATTGAATTCCGCGCCGGGTGCATGAGCCACATCTTCTATTATTTTTAAATTGTTATCCTCGGCAATTTCAGTAATTGCATCCATATTGCATGAATATCCTCCATAATGAACTACAATAATAGCTTTAGTTTTTTTAGAGATTTTTTCTAAAATACTATCTGGTGAAATATTAAAATCTTCTTTACTGGTTATATCTGCAAAAACTGGTTTTGCACCACAATATAATACTGAATTTGCTGTAGCAACAAATGTTAGAGATGGAACTATTACTTCATCTCCCTTATTTACTCCAATAACTTTGTTTGCTAAGTGTAATGCTGCAGTACCATTTGAAACACCAAATGCATGTTTTATTCCTAAATAATTAGCAAATTTATGTTCAAATTTTTGAGTTACTGGCCCCATAGAAAGCCATTTAGACTTCAGTACATTTTCCACACTTTTAATTTCTTCTTCTCCAATATCAATATCAGATAAGGGAACTTGAATCATTATTACCTCTTAAATAATTTTTCAGAAATTTTATCTAATTCCAAGTTAGCTTTATCATAGTCTTCGGGTCTTCCTATATCCAACCAATATCCATCATATATATAACCATTAACAGTTTCTCCATTTTTAATTAACTTTTTTATAAGGTCCGGAAAGTCCAGGTATTCATCATCACTAATATATTTTAAAACATTTGGACTAAAGACATAAACACCCATACTTACTAAATAATTAAATTTAGGTTTCTCAGAATATTCTATAATTTCATTACTTTCACTAAGTTCAACTACTCCAAAATCAATATTAACATCTTTCTTTTTCAATGCAACCGTAGCTATTGCGCCGGATTCATTATGCTTAATTAATAAATTTGAAAAATCAAGTGTAGTTATTACATCACCATTCATCATTAAAAAATTTTCATTAAGTTCTTTTTTCATTCTGAATAAAGGACCTGCAGTACCTAGAGGTTCATCTTCCCTAAAATAAGTTATTTTAGCATTATATTTACTACCATCATTAAAAAATGCTTTTATGAGTTCTGCTAAATGGCCTACAGCTAAAATAATTTCATCAAATCCATATGATTTCAATTGCCCAATCACAATCTCAAGAACGGGTTTATCACCTATAGGCATTAATGGTTTAGGAAATACAGTTGTATACGGTTTAAGTCGGGTCCCCTTACCTCCTGCAAGAATTACAGCTTTCATTTATTAACCTCACTATTTATTGTAAATATTGGCTTTGTAAAAATCAATATTTTCAGATATCCAGTTTAATACATCTTTAAGCCCATTATCTAGAGAAATTTCGGGTTTCCAACCTAAAATATCCTTTGCTTTAGTATTATCACACCATAATCGCTCCACTTCACTGTCTTTTGGTCTGAAACGAGGTGAATCTGTAACAATTTGAACTTCCTTTCCCATAATATGAAATATTTTCTCCGCCAAATTCTTAATGGAAATTTCAAAGTTGGATCCAATGTTTATTACTTCACCTATAGACCTGGAGGATTCAGCAACTTTTAGAAAACCTTTCACTGTATCTTGGACATGAGTATAATCTCTTGTAGGATGTAGAGAACCTAAAGATATTTTATCGGTTTTTAGAGCTTGTGTTATTATAGTAGGTATTACTGCTCTTGCAGATTGACGTGGTCCATATGTATTAAATGGTCTAATTACACTAACTGGCAATTCATAGGATTTGTAAAAACTTTCAGCAATTTTATCTGCGCCTATTTTAGACGCTGAATAGGGGGACTGTCCTTGTAATTGATGATTTTCATCTATTGGAACATATTTAGCTGTCCCATATACTTCACTGGTGGATGTATGAACCACCTTATCGATACTTAAATCTTTTGCAGCAGTTAAAACACTTAAAGTACCCATTACATTGGTTTCTATGGTTTCTCTTGGATGGATGTATGAGTAGGGTATAGCAATCAATGATCCTAAATGAAAAATTACAGAAACATCACTTGCAGCATATCTGATGGCGTCAGAATCTCTTAAATCGCCAGTGATAACCTCAATAAGATCAATTTTTTCTTGGGGCAAGGATTCCAGCATTCCCCGATCATTTCTGGAATTGTACCTTACAAATGCTTTAACATCCGCTCCCAAATCTATCAAATATTCAGTAAGATGGCTTCCGATGAATCCACCGGCACCGGTTATCAAAACTTTCTTTTTCTTTAAATTCATAATAATTCCCTTAAATGATAATTATTTTTCACAATAAATAACTCTCATAAATCCCAATCCCATGTATTCAAGCGGATAAAATATCCTATCTGCATTGTATTTATTAATTGATTTATGCATTATCTTTTCTCTTTCTGCATATTCATTTTTTTTCCTTTTGAATATATTTAAATTAGTTAAATTATTAAATAAACGTTTAATAGCACCTGAAATAGGTAAAGGTGAGGCATAGATTGTATCAACAGTTTTTATATTTTTGAATCCCGCTTTTTTGAGATTAAATTTTAAATAGCTCATAGAATAGTTATAGCCTATTGATGCTCCTATATCATATCCTTTAAGTTTATTATAAATATAAAGATAAGGAAAATATGTAGAATAATAATTTGGAACTGAGAATAGTAATATTCCTCCATTATTTAAAACTCTATAGCACTCTTTGAAGATATTACCAATATCTTCATTATGTTCAAATGCACCGAAGGAGATAATAGTATCAAAAAAACAGTTTTCGAAAGGAAGTTCATTTGCATCGGTTACTATATAATTTCCTGATGGAAATAACTTTTTAGCAGTTTCAAAATGGATCTCGCTTAATTCTATTCCATGAAATTCATTGTATTCATTTTTTAATTTAATAAAATATTTAGCGTCTCCACAGCCTATATCTAAAATTCTATTACCTGATTTAAGATATTTTAAATTATCAATATACCTTTTAGTCCAATAGTCATGGAATAAATCTTCATTTGAATCTTGAATTCTTTTTATAGCTTCATTTTCCCAGTAAATTTTAGTTTCTTTTAAACCCATATTGTTCCTCACAAGCTGATAAAAATCATTATTTTTTTCTTTTGATGATTTTGGCAGGTGTTCCTACTGCTAAAGAATTAGATTTTATATCATTTGTAACTACTGAACCTGCAGCTATAGTAACATTGTTTCCAATCTTAACACCAGGCAAAATTACAGAATTGGATCCTATTTCTACATTATCTCCAATATTAATTGGATCAGAGATGAATTCAGAATTTTTACTTCCAGTTATGGTTGATACAGAAATTATTTTAACACCATACCCTATTTTTACGTTTTCCCCCATTTTTATACCTCCGCCATAAATAATAACACTGAAATCACCTATTTGCGTCGGATTTCCAATTAGCTCTCCATTGGGGAAACCTCCAGAGCTATAAATGACCAGAGAAGGACCGAAAAAAATTCTACGGATTATTCCTCTGAATCTGTTAATGATCATTTTAATATCCTCTTAGTTTCATAGCTATCCATTTACATTTTATATAAAAATAATTAAACATAAGAATCCTTAAAGTTATTGATATATTTAAAAATTTTTGAGATTAAACATGAATAAAATAAAATTTACATTTGATATTAGTCAGGTATTTATAAGTCAGACCATTTTCTTGTTAACTTTATTCTTCATTAATTTATTATTAGGCAGGTTTTTAGGGCCTTCAGATCTCGGCATTTACACAATGACGTATACTATTTTTACAATTGCTTCTTTAATTGGAGGTATTGGAATACCAGTTGCAATAGTAAAATATGTGGCTGAATGTAAAGAAAAAAAAGAGTTTAAATCATTAATTTACTGCAGTATTATTAATTCTGTATTTTTTGGAGTATTTGTTGGCATAGCATTATTCTTTCTATCATCTCATCTTTCAAATTTATTCAATATGCCTGAATTGGACTATTTAATTAAGATTGTGTCCTTTTTGATACCTATTTATGTTTTAAATACTACATTTAGTGGAATATTAAATGGCTTACAAAAAATTAAACATTATTCAATAGTCATAATTTTAAGATCAGTTACATTAGTTTTTTTTACATTAATTTTTGTTATATTAGGATGGGGTATAACAGGAGCTGTAATATCCATATTATTATCAGAAATCGGAGCGTTTATTTTCTTAATAGTTTATTTATATAATAAAAAATTATTTTTTATGTCAAAAAGTTATTTATTAAGTGAAGAGTATTATAAAACGACAAAAATGCTAATTATTTTTGGGTTTCAACTATTTATTACGGGTGCTATTTATTATTTGAATACATATACTGATATCTTACTAGTTGGTTACTTTTTAACAGATAACGATTTGGGAATTTATGGTATAGCTTTAACATTATCAAAAAGCTTCATAGTGATATCAGGACCATTGTCCACAATAAGTTATCCTCTAATTTCAGAATATAAAGCTAAAGGACTATATATATCCATAGAACACTTAATCACAAAATTAATAAGATATTCTCTCATTATATTATCAGTATTAGGTGTTTTATTAGTATTATTTTCAAATTATTTTATTATTTCATTGTTAGATCCTGATTTTTTAGATGCAATAATTCCCATCGCAATATTAACCATAGGAATGATCTCATTTGGAACAGTTTCATCCGTAGGAATGTCTTTTAGCTCTATAGGAAGACCAGATATTGCTTTAAAAATGAATTTTATTTGTGCAATATTAAATTTTTGCTTAAATTTAATTTTAATCCCCTACTTTGGGATAGTAGGTGCAGCAATCGGTACTTCTACATCATTTACAGTTTTAACTGTTTTATGTTTCTATTCCCTAAATAGAATTCTTAATGTAAAAATAGATTGGTTTTGGTATGTAAAAATATTAGGAATAAATATTACAACAATATTAATTTTTCTATTTTTCCAAGATAAAATGAATATATTTTATATTTTAATAATATTAATCCTTTATTTAATAATTATAAATAAATTTTTATTAATAAATCACGACAGAATTGAAATTAAACATATTATAAAAAATATAAAAAATATGGTTTTTTAATTTTTATATGTTTAATTAAACTATGATGTTTTTTGTTTATTAAATTCTAAATATAGGTTTATTAACTGATTTATTTTAGATTTAATTTTAAATCCTTTGTTTATAAGTTGAATAGAATTTCTTGCATAGGTTTTTTTTAAATCTGGGTCCTGAATTAAATAATCTAAAAACATTTCTAATTCTTTTTTATCCTTTGGATAAACCAAAAAACCATTCTTCCCCTCTTCAATTATTTCAGGTATTCCTCCAATTTTAGTACTTATAATGGGTAATCCGCAAGCCATAGCTTCTAAAACAGATAAAGGAATGCCTTCAGTATAAGATGGAAGTACAAAAATATCTGCAGATTGATAATATTCTTCAATTATTTTATGGGAAATCTTCCCTGTAAATATAACTAATTTTTCTAATTCAAATTCTGAAACCTTATTTTTCAGTTCGGTTATTTTAGGGCCCTCACCAACCATCATCAATTTAATATTTTCTCTTTTTTTACTTAATTCATAAAAAGCATCCAATAACTCAAAAACTCCCTTAAAAGTATCTAAATAACCAACAAACAATATTAAAATGTCTTTTTCATTGATATTATATTTTTTTCTTATCTTTTGAATATTTGCTGGCTTAAATCTATTTGTATCTACTGCATTTTTTAAAATCTTGATATTATTCCCATCTACACCTAAAGATTTTACCTTTTTAGCAAGATCATTACTCACTGTAATAACCATATCGCAATTTTTTAGAGTAAATGAAATCAAATGCTTTAATGGATGTTCAATATAATTATTTACATCCATTCCATGAACAGTTATAAAAAGAGGAATTTTCATAATTTTTGAAACTAAAACTGCAACTAAACCCGTTGGAACTGTTGAATGAGCATGAATGATATTAAAGTCATTTTTATAAGTCAATCTGAATAAATTGAAAAAAAGAGAGATACTTAAAGTAAATATCCTCAAAGTATCCACAACACCCGTAAAGTGAACAAGTGCTTTAAATTTTTTTGGTTCAGACCATCTAAATCTATGAACTATAATTCCATCCATTATTTCTTCATAGGGTATTCTAGGATTATGTTGGGTGAGAACGTGAACTTCATTTCCCCTTTTTACAAGTTCTTTAGCTTCATCATAAACAAATGAACCATAGTAATCTCCCTTATATTTAGGAAACATAGTAGGAACAATACAAATTTTCATCAGAGTTCACCTAGCTAATACTAAATCTTCAATTAATTTTTTCTCATCTTTATTTTCGGTGATGAAAGCATGCCAGACTAGATTATAGCCTATCCATATTATTCTTCCTTTCCCTACTTTCTGGATACCAATTAATGTCTTACCATCGGCTGTTACTATATTTTCTATTTTATTCTCACGAAAGGGTTCATAATTTGCTCCATACCATGTTGCCCCGTCAGATAAAAAAGGAGAAAACGATACATTAGATGATTCTATATCTGGATTAATCCATATCTCTGGTTGGGCTTTGATACTCTTTCTTTGAACCAGCATATCTAAAAATATTCCATTATCCAAACCATAATAAATTCCATCTAAATTACCAGAAAGATCAATAACTACTGTACCGCCTGATTTAGCATAATCTATAATTAAATTTTCTGCTTTACTCTGATTGTGCCAGGCGAAATTATATAAGAATAGAGTATCGTATTTTTTCAGCTCATCCATAGAATAATCATCTAAAAAAAGAGCTTCATTCATTATTTTGTTATCATAAATTTTAGAACCATATTCTCTGCTTCTTCCATTAATGACATAGGCCCTGAATCCCAGAACATCATCCAGGTAATTCTGCCAGTTTTTACCAATGTAAAGCATTTGTGATTTATTATCGAACTTTTCCGGGTTTTTCTTAAAAATACTGACGGTTCCAGATTGACCCACTTGATCATAAGCAGTTAAATTCCGATCGCCATATAAAGTAATATAATAATCCACACCATACTTCTGTAATTCATGATTAAAAGCCTTAAAATCTTTAAATACTGGCATGGGCTTTACTTCAGTTCCTAGATACCAGCTAAGAGCTGGCCATCCATCAGAATAAATCAACTTATTTTCATAATCGGGATCGTATTTTTGAAACCATTGCGCTGCTAATTTTGAGTCCCTGACAATGTAGTCCTCAGTTTGAGGCATGGCATGTAAATATGAAACTGCAGAGGATAAAATCAGAAATATTATGATTAAAGATAATGCCCATGAGGTTAAATTAACATTTTTAATTCTTAATTTTAATTTACTGGAAATCTCACTTAATCCTAAAATTACAAAGAAAACAAAAGCGGGGGCCATGGTGATGAAATAACGATCTACCTTAACTGGAAAAACACTATGGAATATGAAATAAGTCATAAACCATGTTAAAAATAATAAATCTATTTCTATCTTACGATTAGTATCTTTTAGCAGGGTAAATATGGAATAACCAAGTAGTAAAAAGATAATTTCACTGGTGATATAGGATACTCTATTGAATGTTCCTAAAAATACCAATAATAAAATAAGAAATAAAATTACCTTAAGTTTAGTGGAAGTCCGGGTAACATTTAGTATTTGAGAAACATGGCCCTTAACCTTTCTTTTCATTAACTTTTCTTTAAAAATGTTATAAAAATATATTAAGATTCCAATTAAAACAATTGAAATAATTAAATAGATCAAAATAGAGCTTAAATCTCCTTTTTGAGATATGTATGAGGGTAGATTAATTATATAATAAAATGGATTAGGTTCAAATGCTATTGATTCTGCTCCTGATGTTTCTGATCCTGCAAAGAACCCTAAAAAGGGCGAAAATGCACTTCCAAAATTTTGCTGATTCAAAATAAGGAAGGGTGTTAAAACTACAATGGATAAAATTATCCCCCCAATCATCTTTTTAAAATGAGATAAGTATTTTCTACTTATTACAATATACAAAATCATGGGAAAAAGAATCAAACCCGCAGTATACCTGGTTAAAAAGGCCATCATAGCTACTGGAAATGCCAGATAATAAAACCAGGGACTTTTTTCCACAGATAGAACTAAAAAGTACAGTGCCCAGATAGAAAGTGCCACACTAGCAAGATCAGTATAACCTACTCCCAGCCAGGATAAGACCACAGGTGAAGAGGCAAATAATAGTGCTCCGGTAAAGCTCTGTATACTATCAAATCTTAGTTTTAAAAAGAGATATAAACCTATTACTCCCAGAACAAAAAATCCTCCATCCACATAAAAAATAGTTGATTCATGGATATTCCCTGATCGGAAGAAAAGTGAAGTAATAAATGACATGAAGGGTGGTCGATCAAACTCAGCATATCCTATACTCTTACCAGCAAATTCCAGTGCATTGGCCAAAAAAGCATAAGTATCCCATCCCGGACCCATGATTATCTGTATTTGAACTCTCTGGTAGGCAATCCAGCTAACAATTAAAGTTAATATAACCAGTAAAATACAGGAAACTATGTATTTTTTAAAAATACTGCTTAAATCTTTTTTATCACTGGAAATTACTGTATCAGAATTATTATTCAATTGACCACCATTTAAGTACCCTTAAAAGTTATAAAAATATTGTATTTATCACTATATAAACCATGATTAGAGATGTAATGCAATTGGATAAATTATTTTTTAATCTTAAATTCACTTATATAGGAAGATATAATATTAAAATATATGTCTACTCCCCGGGAAGAACTCCTTAAAACAGCAATTTATACCGGACCACATAAAGTAAACTCCCGGAGTGATAATTCTAATTTTGTACCCACCACCTCTTATCTTAACCTTAAAAAAGCCTTTATAAAATTAAAAAAGAGTAAGGGAAAAATAGTCCATGTTTTAGGTGCTCCAGGAACTGGTAAATCCGCCAACATATACCGGGCCTTAAAGGAAACTGGTTTAGAGACTTATGAAGTAAGCAGTACTCTTCCCTCTATAAACACCTCCCCCTCTCAAGTTTTTGATATATTGATCACTGATTTAAAAAAGAATACTGGTTCTGCGACTAAAAAAGAAGCCTACCTGAAATTAGCAGATTATGATGTGGTTCTTTTTGCGGATAAATTCCATGACCAGCACCTCCTCCCTGATGATCTTATTGGTTTTAGTCTATGGACCCGTAATAACACTTTCTGGCCCCTCATATTCTATCTTATCTGTATAAAAGAATATATTCAGTTCCATAAGGAGTTCCAGAATATGAATCTGGTGTTTCAGACTGCCTGGAGGCTACAATTAAGAGGTAAAAAATATGATATTTTTACTGATTTAGGAGGGTTATCCCGAATCCTGGTAAAACTTCTAACTTATTTATTCTGCGTGGTGGAAATATCATACAGTAGAGCTGAAACTATTAATATTATTAAAAGCCATTTAAAAGATATAAATCAGAAAAAAATAGATGATGCCCTTCACAAATTTGGCTGTAGGCCCCGTTTGATACTGGAATACTTAGAACCACCTTAAGGTATAATATGATATTAACTCTTTTAAAATCAACCAGGCTTAGCTGGACAGCTAAGAATATACACATGTACCTTTTAGTGGTTACCTATGCCTATTATTCTCATTTAACCACCACTCAACCATTTAAAATTTTAGGTGGATTAATTCTGGTAACTCTTTTGTGGGGTGCTCTTTATGCTCTTAATGATCTAACTGATTTAAAGAGTGATAGTAAGGATAAAATTAAAAGTAAGAGGCCCTTTATCCAGAATAAAATAAGACCAGAAATCATAGTATTATTTATTCTTCTTTTAATTATTCTGGTTTTTGCACTGGCCCTTATTCGTTTTCCTGCTTCATTTACTGTTATTTTACTATTAATGATAATTAACCAGATAATTTACACCCTGCCTCCTCTAAGATTAAAAGATACAAGTTTAGCCCCTTTTAGTAGTACCGGGACCAATAATGTGTTGAGGATGGCATCTTGCAGTGTTTTATTAGGGAATGTATTTTTAGTGCCCTTTAGTGTTTATTTACTGATGTTTTTAGCAGGAATGGGTACTTATCTTATGTATAAAGAAAAAAAGAAACAGATGCTGGGAGTATCTATTCTATGCTGTATATTATTGGCCTATATTCTTCTGGTGGGGGATATGAATAGTATACAGTTTTTAATAATAATCCTGCCTCCTGTTATAGCCACCATCCCCCTTTATCTATCCAATTTTCTGGATAAAGATAAAATGATTAGCTGGGCTGATTTTTTATATCATAAAGTGGTGCTGGTCTTTTACCTGGTGGCTTTAATTGCTTTTTTAATAGCAGGGTATTGAATATTAAAAAATTAATAAAAGTCAGAATGAAATATAATTTAAAGTAGAATAAAAAATTAATTTTAAAGAATAAAAAGATTAAAAGTGGTTTTAGAATAATTTACCCAGTTTTAATAGTGCTTTGGGAGATACTTTAACCAGTTTTCGCACCAGTTCGGTGGTACTTACCTTCTCAAATTCAATATCCTGGAAAGCTTCTGCAATAGAATCCAGTTCACCATCATTTAAGGTGAGCATGTAGTCTTTTACTTTGAGGTATTTGTTAATTGATTTACCTATGGCTTCCCGGCATTCATCCTCATATTTTTTGAGTTTCTTTCGGGATAGGTCACCTTCACTTATGGCTTCAGCAGCAACTTTACCGGCAATCATACCTCCAGTCATCCCACTGATGATTCCCCCACCAGTTAAGGGATTAACCTGTCCGGCAGCATCTCCAATTACCATCAGATTATCTGTGACCAGTTTTTTAGGCATACCTCCCACCGGGTCTCCTCCAATATTTAATTCCACTGGCTGAGCATTCTCTGTGGCAGGGTTACTTGCTACAAATTCTAAGAGGTGCTCATAAGCAGTCTTATCAGTTTTGGTGGCTAAAATACCCAGTCCCACATTGGCGATATCGTCTCCTTTAGGGAATATCCAGGCATATCCTCCTGGGGCCACACTACCAAAGTAGAACTCAATACAGTTATTGTTTTCCATTTCCACCCCTGCCATTTCAAACTGGGCTGCAGACTCCATGTCCTTTGGTTTAGCCGTGGTATTTAGTCCTCCCCAGCGGGCCACTCTGGATTCTGGTCCATCAGCAGCAATGACTATTTTGGCTTTTATCTGGAATGATTCACCCATGGATTCAGCAGATACCAGGTATCCGTCATCGGTTTTTTCCATACCAGTGGCCAGGGTTTTGATTTTAATCTGGGCTCCGGCCCGGGCAGCATCCATGGCCATGTACTTATCAAATACCTTTCTCTCCAGAATACAACCTGCTTCAGGTAAATCTATTTTATCAGAAGTGAGCCATACATCGGTTCTATTGGGAGATATTAATCTTACACCGTCCAGTTCCTTGGTGATCCATCGTGGATTTTTTTCTATTCCCAGTGATTCCAGTCCACCATTGGATACTCCTTCGGCACATCTTTTAGGGGCTCCTATTTCTGATTTTTTATCCATCAGGAGGACTCTGGCCCCACCCTCAGCAGCATGTTTGGCTGCGGTGGAACCTGCTGGACCGGCACCTATTACTAAAATATCAGTTTCAATTAACATCATAACCACCTTATTTGTCCTCTTGTAGTGCTTTTACCGGGCACACCTGGATACATAAACTGCATTCTTTACACTGGTCTTCATTAAACTTTAAAGTGAGTTCCCTTACTTCAATTAGATTACGGGGGCATACTCCTGCGCATTCCCCACAATACATACACCATTCCTTGACAATCATCTTATCTTACCTTTTATAATTAATTATGAGTTTAATATATAGATTATAAGTCTTTGCGTCCTTTTAATATATTATATTTACTATTTTCATAGTCTGCCTTTAAAGATCCTATTTTAAAGAAATTAAAATAAATCATTTGATTTTTTTATATTGGCCATGAAAAATGATTTAATTATTTAAAATAGTGAATATTATTTAATTAGACCACTTAAAATAGTAATTTTGTGAACAATGCTTAAAATCCATTAAAATTTAAGTTTTATATTGCATAATCTACATAATATACCTATGGATATTGACCAAGTTTATCATTAATAAGGTGGAGGAGTTAGATGGCAGTTGAAAATAATAAATCAGATTCAAAAAAAGAAAAGAAAACTTCCAGCAGTGAAAAGATTGATTTAGGGGCTGAAAAATTTATTGAAGATGTTTTGAGCAGTATACAGACTAAAACTGAGGATTTTGGAAAGAAATTATCTGATTATAAAACTGAACTTCAAAAACCACTTACTGATGTTGTAGAAACGGAAAATGGCCTGGTAGTGAAAATGGATCTTCCGGGTGTTAAAAAAGAGGATATTGATTTAAAAATGGCTGAAGATCAGATAATAATTAAAGCAATTTTTGAGGAAAAATCTGAAGAAGTTAAATACCTTCAGAAGGAGCGCAGTCATGGTAAAACCATACGTACCTTAACTTTGCCCTTTAGTATTGATGTGGAAAAAGTAAAAGCTGATTTTGATAACTCTATTTTAACCATTAAATTACCTAAAATAGAAAAAGAAGTTCATAAAGTGGATATTGAATGATGCTAATTTAAAGGAGGGACTTTTTATGAAAAAGGAAAAAAAGCCTAAAGTGGCCTGGGGAATTGCCGGGGCCGGGGAAAAAATGGTAGAAACCCTGGAAATGATGAAAAAAATCAAAAAAGAATATGAAGATGTGGTGGATATTGATGTCTACATCTCCCGATCAGGGGATCAGGTAATAAAATACTATGGAATCTCCAATGAAATAGAAACCAATTTTAATAATATCTGGGTGGAGATAAATGCTAATTCTCCCTTTCTGGCCGGTCAAATTCAGCTGGGTAAGTATGAATTCATGTTAATTGCCCCCTGTTCGGCGAATACCGTGGCTAAAATAGCACTCCGTATGGGTGATACCTTACTGGCTAATTCTGCTATTATGGGTCAAAGAGCAGATATACCCCTCTATATCATGCCTTCTGATTATGAAGTAGGGGTTACCATTACCAAACTACCAGATGGAAAGGACCTGAAACTAACCCTGCGAGAAGAAGACGTGGAGAATATAAATAAACTGGCTGCTATGGATAATACTAATGTATTAAAAGAGCCAGAGGATATAGAAGAGTTGTTTGCCCGATATTTCCAATAAAGGGCCTATTTATTTTTTAAAAAAAAGAAGTGATTTTTTTAAATGTATTTTATCTCCTAATTATTCCATAATCTCTGGTTCAATTATGGATAAAACATTCCCTTCGGTATCCTCAAAGGATGCGGTAATACCAATTCCCGGGATATATGTTTTATCAGTTAGCATCTTTCCACCAGATTTTTCAATTTTTTCAAAAAACTCCTGGAAAGATTCCACTTCTATTACATTGGTTAATTTCTCATCCATTTCCTTTTTCATTATGGCCCCATCAATACCTGGTTCATCTTCTTCTCCAGTTTTTACAAGCCAGTAATCAAAAGGACCCTCCCATTTTTCTATTTCCCATCCAAAAGCATTCTTATAAAATTCAATTGCTCTTTCCGGGTCATCTGCTGGTATCTCAAAATGGACTACTCTTGGCATTTTTTTAACTCCTAATTTTAATATATTATATGAGTTTAAAGTGATTTAAATTTTTAAAAAAGAAATTGGTGCATCTGGAGAGGGCTTAAATATTGCTAAAGTATTCCAGGATAATTTTTTTGAAGAAATATTTTTTTTATTCCTTATAAGAATGGATTTTCTAATCTGATTCAATAAATAGCTATCTGAAATCCATATAAATATACAATGTTTTTATATTACTTTAATCAATTTAATTATAATTTTATTTAAAAAGGGAGGAACATTATGGCCTTAAAGAAATACGGGGGAGTTATAACTGGATTAATTTGTTTGATTGTTCTTATATCAGGATGCATATCTATGGAGGATCTAACTTCGGGATACTTATCAGGAGATAATCTCAGTAATTCTACTAAAAATATTACCGCCTATGGAGTTAGTTTTGAATATCCTTCTGGATGGTTTGCCAATGCAGATAATACAACCGGGGACAATGTGATTATAGCCACCAAGGAATTAGGATTTAATAATGTCCAGTTCCAGGTACAGATATGGAATAACAATGGAATGCCTGAGGATAGGGCCGTTAATGAACTCCGAAATATTCAGACTCAGGGTTGGGAAAAAATATCCAGTAATGAACTCATTATAGACAATAAAACTGCCTATGAAGATGTTTATCTGGTTAATGACACCCATTTTAGTAAACTAATAAGGATGTCCCACATACTACTGGTAAAAAATGATAAAACCTATATGATGCTTCTACAGGCCCCTGATGATGAATTTGATAGTGAAAAGGCAAATTTTGATATTATTTTAAATAGTTTCCGGGTTTTGTAGAACTTTGGAATAATTAATTTATTTTTGTTTTAGAGACTCTTGCCGGGAACTTCGCATAAATGCAATCTCCCATTTAAATATGGGGAATGATTCCTGGTTTTAATAGGACAATTAAGACCATAATTTACCAAAATTTAATTTATTGGTTTATTAATTGTTCTTTTACTTCAGGATTTTGTTCTACTGCTTTGGTTAGTTCTTCTGTTGTGTATTTTGGTGCTTTTGTTCTTAAAAATCCTTCAATGAAATCAGAACCAGCATATCCCGCGGCAATGACTGCTAAGTAAAATGTTTTATCCATAGGATCTCCTGATAAAAAGAGACCTACTAAGAATCCTGCTACTCCACCAATAATCAGACTTAATAGCAACTGTGTTTTATTGAACCATAGACCTAATCCAATTTCAGTGGAATCATATTGTTTTTTAATTCCAACAATTACTCTAATTACTTGACCAAACAAACCTAAAAAAAAACCGGCAAATACATACCAATATATGGGTAATAAATCCAAATAAATACCCCCATATTATAATTAAGTCCCCCAGAAATATAAATGTATGTATGGAGAGAAGGTGATTTGATATTTTTTAATAAATTATCACCACTCTTAAAAATTATTATAGTAACGTTTAATATAATGATAGGTTATGCCACTAACTACCTATTAAATGAGGGCTTTGCCATATGAAGAATATGGTTTAGAATGTTATGAATTATTCTTTATTTTTAAGTAAACCCCATTATTTTAGTCCTCCATTCTTTCAGTTGTTACTTTTTTATCAAATATTAATTATTTTGATTATTTCGTTATATAATGGTTAAACGAAATTAAATAAGCTACTGAATACCCAGTACAAATTTTAATCTTAATAAGAAATTTAACTCTTCTTAATTTAAAGGGTATCCCACTGGAAAAACATATAATGCTTCCTCAT
>NPID01000128.1_pt1 | contig 54586 bp, 39 predicted proteins | sample 8637491 | NCBI WGS metagenome assembly NPID01 (sample SAMN07420843, study PRJNA396082) | bioreactor metagenome | isolation source: sample BA6 brine-fed electro-methanogenic bioreactor BA | place: Japan: Kochi | collected 2016-06-14 | reverse complement strand
ACTTAACATAAAAAAAAGAAGGTTTTGTCTTACAGAACAAAACAGTAAATCGTGAGAAGTTGCTAAAATTGCAGTATTTCTGGCATTACTTTCCCGCAGCGATTCTTCCGCCAATCTCTGGTTTGTGACATCCTCTGCCACGCCCTCGATCCAGCCTTTATCAGGATAGACTCTGGCAGAATATCTTGCCCAGAAGACCGATTTGTCCTGGCGATAGAAACGTGCTTCAAAATTTTGAATGTAGCCGTTTTGTTCAATCTTATCCAGCATCTTATCACGAGTACCGGCATCGACATAGTTCTGGGAAGTAAAATATTCTTCGATAAATTTTTCTCTATCATCATAGCCAAACATCTTTGCCAGCTGCTCATTGCTTTCCAGAATCTTGCCGTCCGAAATCCTGGTTCTGAACAGGCCGACCTGGGCATTCTGGAAGATGTTACGGTAGGTCTCTTCGCTTTCTTTGATCCTATCAAGAAGATCATTTAATTCTTCGTTCTGCACTTGCAGCTCTTCGTTCATGGTCTCGATCTCTTCGGTTTTCTGCTGCAGATTTTCTTCCTGCTTTTTCTGCTGGGTAATGTCGCGGGCAATGGCATAGGTAAGTCCTCTTTCTTTGATGGGACGGGAAATCCATTGCAGATATTTATAGCTGCCGTCCTGGCAGCGATAGCGGTTGGTGAAGTCGATCACTGTAACGCCCTGCTTCAGTTTCTCCTCAATAACATCGATCGTTGTCTGCACATCGTCTGGATGCACAAATTCCAGAAACGGTCTGGAAAGCAGTTCGGATTCTTCGTAGCCCAGTATGTGCTTAAAAGCAGGATTCACTTTAATAAAAGTAGCGGTGTGATAATCCGCCACGCCGAGCAGATCATGCGACACATTCCAGATAGTTTCGATCTGTTCGGTTTTCTGCTGCAGATTTTCTTCCTGCTTTTTCTGCTGGGTGATATCTTTGATAGTGGCTACCATTCCGTCGAATTTCTGTTTCTGATCCAGCAGCGGAGAGGCATTGATGGAAAGATAAGATATGGATCCATCTGCATGTTTGATGGCATGCTGTACATCATACACCGGTTTCAGCAATTTCTGCACCAGCACAAAAGGCAGCTTTTCATCGGGATAAGGATTGCCTGCAAAATCGGTGATTCGCCATTCGGGATCGTTGTAGGTGCGATTTGCGATCTCGCTTTTACTGAGCCGCAGCACCTTTTCCGCTTCCGAATTGGCAAAGATTATCCGACCTTTTACGTCCACATAGACAATGCCCACAGGACTCGTCTCAGCTAAAACATTCAACAATTCGCCAGTTTTTATCTTCTCATCCATTTAACCCTCCTCATCTTATCTCTCACCTCTTCTTCCTGAGCTGCTTTTCAATAGCTCGTATCAAAGTTTTTTCTTCGATCGGTTTGGGCACAAAATCATCGCAGCCTTCCTGCAGAAAGTATTCTTTATCTGCCGGCATTACGCGTGCCGTGACAGCGATGATCCTGATATGCTTTGTATCATCTGAATTTTTGAGAATACTGGCGATCTCGGTACCATCCATCTTGGGAAGTGACATATCCAGCAGGATAACATCGGGTTTTTCCGCAACTGCCTTCCGCAATCCTTGCTCACCATCCACAGCTTGCAGAATTCGGTATTTATTCTGCAAGACAGCATTGATCGCAGTCAGATTATCGACGTTATCTTCCACGATCAGAACCAGAGGTTTTTCGTTTTCGGACATTCTTTTTTCTTCCGGCAGCGGCCAGCCCATCATCTTGTGGATTTTTTGCAGCAGCCCCTGCTTATTTACGTGTCCTTTCTGAATAAGCTGTTGAATATTATTGGCAGAAAGTTTTTTAAGGTCACTTTCCGTGAGATCTTTGGCAGTAAGGATCAAGACCGGAATTTTTTTCGTTGCAGTGGTTGAACGGATTTTTTCCAGAACCTGAAATCCATCTACTTCCGGCATCATCAAATCCAGAATGATGCCATCCGGTATCTGGCGAGAGACAAATTCCAGCGCTGCTTTTCCGCTTGATGCTACATCCACCTGGAAGCCTGCTTCCGAGAGGAAAGATTTGATCTGCATAACAGTGGTGGGATTGTCTTCCACGATCAGCAGCCGGGTTTTTTGCGGATCATATTCTCGAGAAGCCGGCAGGAATTGTTCGATCACTTCTCCCTGCAAATCTGTTTTTATCGGCAAAGCAATTGTGAATGTAGAGCCCACTCCCACTTTGCTTTCCACACTAATGGAACCGCCCAGAAGATTCAACATTTTTTTAGCGATTGCCAGTCCAAGTCCGGTTCCTTCATAGCTGCGTGAAGTCGATCCGTCCAGTTGGCGGAATTCTTCGAAAATGCTTTTTTGATCATTTTCGGCAATGCCGATTCCTGTATCGATCACTTTTACTTGAATTTCGGTTTCATTAGATTCTGCTTTAACTTCAATCCTGCCTTCATTAGTAAATTTGATAGCATTGCCGATAACGTTTGTAAACACCTGATGTAATTTAGTTTTATCCGATTGGATTGCAGGCAGATTGGCAGAAGAATCCAATTTCAGAGTTAGATCTTTGTTTTTTGCCAATGGCTGTAGGCTTTCTGCAATCTCTTTCAGCAAGCCGGTTAGCGAAAATTCTGTGATCACAAAATTTATTTTGCCAGCTTCGATCTTGGAAAGATCAAGGATCTCATCGATCAAGCGGTGAAGGTTTTTACCGCTTCGTTCCACGATCTGCAGATAACCGATCTGCTCATCCGTCAGTCTGTCTTTTGCCTGCTGAATGAGCATGTGGGTGAGAGCCAGAACAGAATTGAGCGGGGTGCGCAGTTCGTGGCTCATATTAGATAGAAATTCACTTTTCAGCCTGTTTGCTTCCTCCACCTGTTTGCGTTGAACTTCCAATTCCGTATTTTGTTCCTGCAGTTCTTCCGATTGAGATTGCAATTCTTCTGTTTGTTCCTGCAATTCTTCAGTTTGGGATTGCAGTTCTTCTGCCTGAGATTGCAGTTTTTCGTTCTTGTTTTGCAATTCTTCTGCCAGATGTCTGGTTTTTTCATTTGCCAGCAGACGCGAATAGGTGGAATTTATATTGATCCAACTGCGGTTGATAACATCCATTTGAAGATCGGAGAATTTGTGCAGACTGCCGCCGGTGATAACCGCTTTCACTTTGCCGCCCACTATGACCGGAATGCATACGATCTCCTTGATCACGGCTTCTCCGGCTATCGACTTGAATTTGAATTTTGTATCATCAGGAATATCGCTGATCCTGTAAATTCTCCTGCTTTGAATTGCCAGTCCCAATTCACCTTCCAGATTGTTTCCATCAAAACTTTTCCATAGATCATGGCTGGCACCCGCAGAATAGATATGATGAAAAAGATTATCATCTTCCCGCCAAATATAGAAAGCTCCAATTATCGAATTTGTAATATCCATCAGAGAGTTTATAACGATTGCGGCAAATTCTTTTCTGGTCTGGGCAGGAATGATCTTCCTAGATAATTCATTCACTTTTTTCTGCACTGTAATGGAAGTGCCTGCCACAGTAGCCAAGAGGTTGAATGTCTGCGCCAGGATTTTGAATTCATCGCGTGAATCAATCTGAATCCGGGCAGAAAAATCTTCCTGCTCGATGCGGGAACTGAATTCCCTTAATTTAGCGATGGGTCTGGCTATATTATGAGCGATAAAATTAACAATAATAATTATAGCTAAATAAGTTACAAAAAATATCAGCAGATAATTGAATAAGATCATTCTGATAGGTCTCAGCAATTCTGCAACATCCTGTTTGACCACCAGTCCCCATTGGAAAACCGGCAGATAGGTGTAAGCAGCCAGAACTTCCACGCCGCGATAATCCTTGGCGCGAACTACACCGGTTTTTCCGGTTGCGCTCTCTGCAGCCGGCATTGCATCTATTACGAAATGCAATGGATCGTGCTCCATCCATCTTAACCGACTGAGTGTTTGCCTTTGCTCATTGATGATCAGACTTTCACCGCTTTCGCCTAGACCGAGATGATTCTCCAGAATATTGTAAATGGAACCTTCCAAAGTGATACGAGCGACTAAAACAGCAATAATGTCTTTGTTTTGCGGATTGATGACAGGCAGGGCAAAAGCCAGAACCGGTTTACTCAGCTTGTGAGAGTAATAAACATTTTTTATATAAAAACTACCGCTTTTAACTGGTTGCAATAAATAGGGATCGTCTTTTTTGGAAATTCCTTCCATTTGCCTGTCTGTGGAAATTATGATTTTACCGGTTTTTACATCGATGATAAAAATTTCTTCGTAGTCTTTATAGTTCTGAAGATAATTCTGCATAAGATTGCGAGCAGCATCAAACTTCTGCAAATTTGCATTTTGTGCATCGTTATCCTCGATGCCACGATGCAATTTGATCAAATCAAAGCTTTCAACGATTGTGAATAAATCACCTTTTCTTTCGCTAAACCAGTTTTCGATTTGTCTTCTGGTCAGATCTCTGATCGTAACGAGTTTGATTTGAGAATCTTGCCGAATGGTTTGAACCTGACGCAGATAGGTAAGCGTAAGGCTAACCAGCAGCACTGCCGCCGCGATCAGATAGAACCAGAACATCAGTCGTGAACGCATGGATTTGAAGGAATAAGGTTTCATTAAAAAACACCTCAATATTTTATTTTTCTATAAATTTTACACATCGAATTCATGCGATGAAATTCTGCAGCTCTTTCTGCCGGGGGAATTTCCACTTCGCCCAGCATCAAGTAACCATCAAGATTCAGTGCATTTCTAAGTTTTTCAAAAATTCTGGTTTGATAATCAGCATCAAAATAGATGAGCACATTACGGCACAGGATCAGATCAAAATCTCCGAAAACACTGGCAGGAGGAACCGAATGTTTCTCATCCAAAAGATCAAATTCCGAAAAAATCACCATATTTTTGATGTTATCGTTCAAATGATATCTATCATTTTTACATTTAAAATAATCTTCCAGAATTTTAAAGGGAATATTAGCCAGTGAATCTTTTGCATAAACTGCTTCTTGAGCTTTTTGAATAGCTTTGCTTTTTATGTCTGTTCCCAGAAGCAGGCAGGAAAGATCAATTTTATCGGATTTCATGATTTCCTGCAGCAAAATGGCTACCGAATATATTTCTTCACCGCTGGAACATCCGGCTGACCAAATTCGAATGGGCATCTGATCCGCTTTCCATCTATCAATCAGATCAGTTAAAATTTGTTTTTTCAGATAGTAAAAAGCCAGAGGGTCACGAAAGAAGGAAGTAATATTTATGGTAAGAGCATCAATCAGCAAATCCAATTCAGATGAGCTATCTTTAAGAAAATTAAAATATTTTGAATATGTTTTGATGCCGACAGAATAAAGCCTTTTGGAAATACGACGCTCCAGCATGGAAACACGATTTCCGGAAAAATCATAGCCACGCAGTCTCCGGATATGTTGCAATATCTGCCAGAGGTCTCTAGGCTGCCCACTGCCCGCATTCTGTTCCATATTTATTTTATTCCCCATTTCTTTTTAATAAAATTGTAATTAATTAAAAATTGTAAAGGAATTAATTTATATTGGTCACTATTTTTGAGAAAATGGAAAGTATTTTAGGATTCCATTGCTATTAAGCTTCTCGTAATTCCATCTCGATAAAAAATTATTCAAAAAAAAAGCCCGCAAAATTCTGCGGGCTTTGTTTATTTTTTTTATTTCAGGAATTATCTTCTTGTACTTCCTTTTTTAGACATTCGCCTTTGGCGTCTTTGAAAATGTTCAACCATCAGCGGGCTGGCTACGAAAACCGAAGAGTATGTTCCCACAATGACGCCCACCAGCAGGGCAAATGCGAAATCGTTTATAACTGCACCGCCAAAGAGGTAAAGTGAAAGTACCACAACAAAGGTCGTGAGCGATGTGATAATTGTTCTGCTGAGCGTTTCGTTGATGCTGTGATTGAAGATGCTGGTAAAAGATTCCTTGCGGAATACCCGCATGTCTTCGCGAATTCTGTCAAAAACCACAATCGTGTCGTTAAGTGAATAACCGACGATAGTGAGTAGAGCAGCTACAATAGCCAAACTGATCTCTTTGCCAAAAATGGAAAAAATTCCAATTGTTATTAAAACATCGTGAACCAGTGCAGCTACAGCAGCCAGTCCGAATGTGAGTTCGAACCGCCACCAGATGTAGAGAATGATTCCCAAAAGTGCCCAGAAGATAGCTAAAATTGCTTTATCCTTCAGTTCACCGCCAATTTTCGGTCCCACTTCATCCTGCAGGCGGATCAAAGTATCGGGATTTATATTGTTGGGGAAATTCTGTTTGATCAGATCGATGATCTTTGTACTGACTTTTTCTTCACCTTCTGAAGCCGTTTTAGTTTTGATCAAAAACAGATCTCTACTTTTATCTATACTGCTGATCGCTTGAATTTCAGCTCCTTCGATGCCGTGGCTTACCAGCAGTTCACGCAGAGCTTGCACATCAATATTCTCGGCATTTTCGTTTTGCGGTGTCAGTTCCAGTTCCAGAGAAAGTCCGCCCGTAAAATCTATACCATATTTTGGTCCGCCGTTAATAATAAGTGAAATCAAACCAATCAGGATAACAATGATAGAAAAGGCAAAAGCAATTTTTCGTTTTCCTATGAAATTTATATTAGTGTCTCCAAAGAATCTCATTCTATCCCCCTAAATACTCAATTTATCACGAGCTACATTTGTAATGAATCCATCAAAGATGGCTTTTGCCAGCACAATGGATGCGAACATGGAACCAATAATACCGATAGACAGAGTTACTGCAAAACCTCTGATCGGACCTGTTCCGAATTGATAAAGTACAAGTGCCGTGATCAAAGTCGTGATATTGGCATCCAAAATGGTAACTAAAGCACGACTGAAGCCGCTATCTACGGCTGTTCTGACTGTTTTCCCCGATTTCAGGTTTTCTCGAATTCGCTCAAATATTATCACATTTGCATCCACTGCCATACCAATTGTTAAGATAACACCGGCAATACCGGGCATGGTCAGGGTTGCTTCGAACATCGTGAGAACTGCCAGAATAAAGATCACATTGACAATAACAGCGATATCTGCCACCAAACCGGAAAGTCCATAATAGATGAGCATAAACAACGCTACTATAGCCAATCCGATGATTGCCGCCATAATGCCGGCTCTGATGCTGTCTGAACCGAGGGTTGGTCCTACCGTTCTTTCTTCAATGATATTAACAGGTGCAGGCAGGCTGCCGGCATTGAGCACGATCACCAGATCTTGAACCTGTTCGATGGTAAATTGACCGGTAATTCTGGCTTCTCCGCTGGGAATACGAGATTCGATGCGGGGTGCAATATAAACTATATCATCCAATAAAATTGCCAGTCTTTCGTTCACATTCTGTCCGGTTACGTTGGCAAAAATGCGGGCACCGGCTTTATTGAAAGTGAGCATGATATAAGGACCTTGATCTTTGGGTGTGTATCCCTGACCGATCTTCGTCTGCGCTTTATCCAAATATTGTCCGGTGATCTCTGCTCTTTGTTTCAGAACATAAACAGGACGGGCTTTATAAGGATCCTGGGCTTCTTCTCTGCCCAGAGCTATCTGCAAACCGGCGGGAAGCGCTTTCAAAAAATCTTCGTCCTTCAGCAGGTTTTTTAATAGTGGTATATTTTCATAATCAATGGTAAATGGTTCATTATTTTTGGAAGTCGTAAGATTAGTGAATATGAATAAATTCGATTCATCTTCCTCTACCTCATCTTCTTCATATGAAGCCAAAATATCTGCGACTTCTTCTGTGTCGTGGTCGGCAAAAGGTTCCAGGTATTCATATTTTTCTAAACTTTCCTGCAGAAATTTATCTGCTGTTTTATAAACTTCTTCGATCTGTTCACCGCTAGCCAGAAGCTTAAACTCCAGCATAGCTGTTTTGCCAATCAGGTTTTTAGCACGGCTTGGATCGTCCAATCCCGGTAATTGTAAAATAATCCTGTTTGTATTTCCAACTCTTTGTATGATCGGTTCGGCTACACCAAACTGGTCGATCCTGTTGCGAATGATCTGATAGGCAGTTTTTACAGCGTCCTCTTTTTCTTTTTCCGGTATCTCCAATTCTGTGAAATCTACTTCCAGCTGAATCTGCGATCCGCCTTGCAGGTCCAGACCAAGCTTCAATCTCTTCTCGGTCCAAAAGGAAGGAAGATCCTTGATGATTAGCGGAGCAAAGAAATATGCCGTAATGAGCAGAACTGCGATGATGATCAGTCCTCTAATTTTACTGTTCTTCATTACTTAGAACTCCTTATTATTTCTTCATAATTTCTATTTATAACAGAAAATCAAAAACAATTTCAGCCTTGAAGCAGTCAAGAACTTTGTATGCGAAATTGATAATAGTCAATATTTAGAATTATCTCTATTTATTTTCTGGAATTTCTGCTTTGAACCCAATATCTTTTTCATCCGGCATGCCGGGCATGTTTATCTCACCATGCTTGTTTTCAAAATTTTCAATATTTTTCTGCAGGATTTTGAGGAACTGTTTGGCGTGTTGGGGTGTCGATAAAATTCTGCTGTAAACCTTGGCATTGGGCAATCCGGGAACGATTCTACCGAAATCAATAATAAATTCGGAAGGTGAATGTGTTATCATGCAGAAATTTGCATACACTCCTTCGCCCACTTTTTCATCGATCTTTAAATTCAACTTCTTCTTATTGTTCATGCTAACTCCTTTTTGTTTTGTCTCTTAATTCGGTTAATGCTCTTTCCACACAGACAGGTATCAGGTCACTCACATCTCCGCCAAGTTCATGCACCTGACGAATGATCGTGGAACTGAGATAGAGATAACGATAGCTGGGAACAAAGAATACCGTGTCTATCTCGTAATACATTTTTTTATTCATCAAAGCCTGAGAAAGCTCATATTCAAAATCCGATACTGCCCGCAGACCCCTGATCATGGCATCGGCTTTCACTTCTCTGGCATAATCCACCACCAGCCCGTGAAATTTTGTTACTTTGATCTGAGGAACATCGCAGATGGATTCTCTGCATAATTCCAGTCTCTCTTCCAGACCAAAAACAGTATCCTTTCCTGTATAATCGGCAACCGCCAGGATCACTTCATCAAAAACTTTTGCCGCCTTTTTAAGAACGTCGATATGACCATTGGTGATCGGGTCGAACGTGCCTGCATAAATTGCTCTTTTCATCGTTTTATCCTTGCTCATTTTTCCAGGTCTTTCACTTTCTTGGGAATGCTTTGCGAAAGATTTTTATGACCACTTTTCGTAATCAGAATATCGTCTTCGATGCGAACACCGATTTTCTCTCTGGGAATGTAAATTCCCGGTTCCACAGTAATCACATTGCCTTCTTCCAAGGCCGTATCACGCGGGCCTACATCATGTGCAGCCATACCCAGATGATGACCGACGCTGTGCATATAGTATTTGAAGTATTCGCTTTTTTCTTTGATCAATTTCAATCTGAATAATGCTTCAGTTATCAGCTCTACAGTTTTCTTATTTAAATCCCGCAGAGAAACTCCCGGTTTGATCAGGGAAATGATCTCTTCATTCACATCCAGAACTTCCTGATATACTTCTTTCTGGTGTTTAGTGAATTTGCCACAAACGGGGATAGTCCTGGTGATATCAGAACTGTAGCCATTGCAGGCTAAACCCACATCCATCAGGATGAGATCGTTTTTGCCGATCCTGGAATTATTCTGATTATAATGCAGGGTGGCAGCATTCACTCCGCTGGCAATGATGGGATGAAATCCCAGATGGCGAAATCCCGCTTTTTTCGATTCAAAGATGAGCAGCGCTTCCAGTTCGTATTCCATCATACCAGCTCGGGCTTCCTGCCTCATGCGGTTGATACCTTTGGCTGTCACATCGATCGCCTTCTGCATCTGCCGGATTTCCCATTTATCTTTGACAGCTCGCAAAGGCGAAATCTTCTGAAGTGCGTTATCTACTTGAACGGCAGGAAAAGCATCCCTTATCTTTCTGGCAAAAAGCTGCTGTCGATTCAAGGGTCTGGTCAAATCGTTATCATTTAAATTTATGTAACATTTCGTAGCTCCGGATAAATAAAATTGAACTTTTGTCTCAAATTCATCCAGATAGTAGATATTTTTAAGTCCGGATTTTTTTCCTGCTTCTTCTTTCGACAGCTTTTTGCCGTCCCACACTTCCATTTCGGGAATGCTGCGCTCGATGAATAAGGCAGTCTGCAATTTCTCTTTAACTTTTTTTAGCACAAAAACAGCATCAGGTATTTCTAATCCTGTGAAGTACAAAAAATTGCTGTCCTGCCAGAAATGGCGAGGATAGCTGGAGGGGGAAGCAGCAAAGATAATCAGGACTTGATTATCATCTAACTGATCATTTAATTTTTCTCTGCGTTCGCTAAATAATTTCAAAACAAATTCTCCTTGAATTTTCTATAAATTAGCCTGAATCAGCCAATTTTCAGGTTGCCGTAAAGCCCATTATTACCGGCAGGATCAAACCTGAAAGCACCTCTCTGCACTGCCAGAATCCGGTTGATAGTTTTTTGTTCAACTCTTTTGTCAAGCATAACTTGAACGTCGTCTGCCTGCCAGAGAGAAATTTCGGATGGATAGACTTGCATTATTCTGGCAAAAATCTTCTGAACGCGTGCGGCGTTTACATTTTTTATGCCCAGAGATTCTGCGATAACTTCCACCAGCGGGATCAGGTGTTTAAAATTTCTGTTAAGTGGAATAATCGCATCATCCTGCAGTTGAAGGCAGCGCTCTTTCACTCCCAGATTCATCTTTTTGTTGCAAATCGGACAGATCAGATCAGGTGGGCAATTTTCATCAAATATGATCGCCGATTTGTGTCCCTTTCTGTCAGCCCGATGTCCGGTCAGAAAATATCTGCCTTCAGCCGGATTGAATTCAGCGGTAAAACAAACTTCATTATTGCGCAGAGCGGAAATGACAGATCGATAATCAAGCGAGTGAACATTCAAAACGGTGAATTCACGACCGATCCGATTGAGAGATGCGCTGTGGCAATCGCTATTGGAAATAAAGGTGAGTTCTTTTAAATCAGGAATTTTTGCCAGCATGGCAGGATCTGCGCTGAGACCGGTTTCGATGCAGCTAATATGGTTACTGAAATTGCCGTAAAATTCCTGCATCGACAGCAGATCATTTTTGCTGCCCAGGATGCCGTCCGGCGTCATCACGTGCGCTGGGATGATCTCGAGCAACGGATGAATTTCTGCAATTTGAAAAAGTTGATCTTCTAATTCTGGTTGTGAACTTGAAACGATGAAAGGTCTGCCGATCGTGTTTTTCATCTGCCATTTCCGCATCAAGTCCTGCATTTTTTCGATCGATTCAAAATCCGGAAAAAGAATAATGTGATGAGCTATAGTCTTATTTTTACGTTCGGCAAGTCGGGTAGAAAAGATCACTTCAGTTTGCAGGAGAAAGCGACTGAAGTCTGCCGGCAGGCTGAACAGTCCGGCTTCCTTTTCGAGCAATTGTTCTTTGAGTTCCCGGGTTCGTGGCGGGAAAAGGCAATCACCGGTTCCGAAAACATCGATGCCTTTCAGCTTCATTGCCGCTGAAACTGCTTTCAGTACTATTTGACCCACTCCGCCGGCATAGCCGGAATGAGAATGGAGATCAACAGCAAGTTTCATCTATGTTTCGCAAGAATGCGTTTAAATTGCATTAGAATGTTCCTTTCCCTAATCGCAAAGTCGGAGCTTTGCGTTACAGATTTGCCAAGCGTTTCTGGGCTTCTATTCCCCATTGACTGTTTCTACCGTATTTATCGATGATACGTTCATAGATCTGTTTAGCTTTGCTGCGATTATTCATTTCCAGATATGCTTCACCGGCTTTCAATTCGGCAGAAGCAGCCCATTGGGTAAATTGGGGATAATTATAACCGACTTTCAAAAACTCGGAGACAGCCTGCTGGAATTCTTCCATGCTAAAATAGGATTCTCCGATCCAATATTGGGCTTCGGCTTTCATTTCTTCGCTTTCCAGCAGAGTGGTGGAACGGGCAAACATGGCAACGGCATTTTTATATTTTCTGTCACGATAATGACAATAGGCAATATCGAAGATTGTTTCACCTTCCAATTTCTGATCTCCCCATCTTTCCAGGATGATCTGATAGGCAGCTATCGCTTTTTGCCATTCTTCGATAGTTTTACAGACAAAAGCAAAATTTCTGGCTGCATCAAAAGCCAGATCGCCGTTTTCGTCATTTTGGATGACTTGGAAATAGTGCTCCAGAGCTTCTTCATATTTTTCACCAGAAAATTTGATCGTTCCCAATTTCAGATGAGCCTGATTGCTCATTTCCCTGTCGATGGAATTTGCCACCGTACCGAAATCTTCTTCCGCTTCTTTCAGATCATTCTGTTCCAACCTGACCACGCCGCGCCAGAAATAGGCTTTGATGCGGGTGGAATTATCAACTTTTTTGTCTTTGATAAGGCTGGAGAAAATTTTCAAAGACTTCTTCTTATCGGTTTTAATATAATAGATTCCGCTATTCAATTCAATCTCATTCAGATCTTGATCGGACAGGATTTTTTTGAAAGTGCTGGTCAATCTTTCTGCTTTTGGACGGTTTTCAATGCGATAGAGAGCTATAATGTTTTCTCGCGCTATCTGCCTGAATCCCGGGTAATTGGAGAAATCTTTATCCAGTTTATCCACAATCACTTTGTATTTTTTGGCTGCTTCCAGGTAATCTTCCTGCAGAAAGGCTATCCTACCCAGAATTTCGTAATTCTTCAGATCATTTTTATTACGCTCGGTCAGTTGAGAAAAAGTATATTTTGCCATTTCAAACTCGCCTGTTTCATACTGTAATTGTCCCAAACGAGCTAGGGTTTCGTAATCCTTGTTCACAATTCTCATCAGGGCATATTTACCATTTTCCACATCACCGGAAACCAGATAATCCTGCGCCAGTTTTTGCCAGTAGTTATCATCCTGATATTCTGCAGGTACTCTTTTCATGAATTTAATCGTTTTTTCATACTCGCCGAAAGAGCGCAGAATATCACACAAATAACTCACGACATCTTCATAACCGGGAAAGGTTCCGCCGTTGTTGATGAGAAAAACAAGTTTATCTCGAGCTTCGGCAGTATTTCCCGTCTCGTTCAACGTGACGGCATAACGGAAATAAGTCTGCGGTTTTTTCATATCGATATACTGATCTGCCAGGCGATAATTGCGCAGGGCTTGATCGTATAATTCTTTGTCAAAATAGTCATCCGCCAAAGTTATTTTGGCAGCATAAAATCCTTCAGCCGGTATCGTTCCGTTATTCTGCAGAATAGCTGCAAAAGTTGCAGCTCGCGGGCTGTCACCCTGCTGCTGATAATAATTATACAACTCGAAGCGAAATTCGTTCACACTTTCAGCATCAGGAAAGCGGCGAATATATTCATTGAGCTGATCTGCCAGAGTTTCAGTAACTTTCTGTTCTTCGATCAAAGCACGTTTTATTGCCAATTCCAGCAGCCAGCTTTCATGATGTTGTTTATTAAGCAGCATCATCAGATCCTGCAGATTTGCCAGATCGCGCTGAACGAGGTTGTTTCTGGATTCAGCCTGATGTTTTTCGGCAAGTTTTACGAGCAGTTTTGCTTTTGTGTAAAGTGCTTCGTAGCTGTTATCTGCAGCTAAAACTTCCAGCGCCAGCTCGTAATCATTCAGATTGTGGTAAAGAATGTGGACAACATCTGATCTCAAGTTTCTCCTATCACCCTTATCGGAAAATTCAAAAACACTCAACAGCAGATTTTTGAAAGCACTCTCATAATCCTGCAGCTTGAACTTTCTGAGATAAGCGATCTTAGCTTCGATGCTCTGTTTGAAATCGGCATCATCCAGCATCTCCAGATTGACCTGCAGAAGCAGATCCAGCGATTTTTTGTATTCATCCATATTCTCCTGGCAGAGAGCTGCTTTGAAAAGAGCTTCATTCATGATATCTGTTGTAGCGTAGCTGGTTATGATGCGGGAATAATAGCGTTCTGCCCGTGCGTAATCCGTCAATTTTTCAAAATAGATATCACCAAGCTGCATGAGGATTTCGTTCTGCTGAGCTTTGGAGGATTTCAACAGATTTTGAAAAATGCTGATAGCAGCATAAAGCTGTCCTTTTTTTATAAGCAGTCTGGCACGAAGTTTTTCACTGCGATACATATTATCTTCACTGGCATTAACGCTTTTGGCTGTTTCAATCAATTCTTCCGCTTTTTCCAGGTTGTTCAGCATCAAGTGAGCTTCTGCATTCAGCAGCAGATATTCGGCTTTACGGGGAGATTCCCGAAAAACTTTGTTGTATGAAGCATGTTCATCCGCCACCTGTTGCGCTCTGTTGATTTGAAGCTGTGTCTCTGCAAATAGAATAAGATAATCATCTAAATCAGCAGAATTATTAAATTTATTGATCAATTTATCAAGTTCCTGATAGGCTCGAATATAGTTTTGTAAATGCATATAATATTCAGCTAATTTCAGTCGCAAAGGTTCTTCGAAAAAGCGCGGAACTTCCTGATTCAATCTCTGATTCAGCAGATCGGCTGCAGCAGCTTTGCCGGAAGTTTTTTCCACAATTTCTGCTTCCAGTCCCACCGCTCGCCAGGTTGCATTGTGATTGGCATATTCATCAAATAATCTCTTGAGCAGCATTTTACCTTGATCAGTAATATTGGAAGCAAAATAGGTTTTTGCCAGGATCAGAATCACATCGGGCAGATGCCGGCTGTTTTTGTAATCCTTCAGAAATCTCTGCCCTTTCTCGATGGCTCGCTCATAATACTGCATTTCATACAGAGCCTGTAAATAAGTGGAAAGCGAACGTTCCGTAAATTCCGAAAGCGGATATTTGATCAGCATCTCTTCGCAATTAAGAAGTACCTCTTCATATTTTTCCTGCAAAAACTGCACATCGATCAGATTATAAAGAGCTTCATCCCGGAAAGTATTATTAGGAAAGCCTTCCGTTAATTTTTTGAAAGAATTCTCTGCTTGAACATACTGTTTGCGTTGTACGTAACTCTTGCCGATGTAAAAAATAGATTCCTGTGCACGATCGGAAGTGGGAGATTTTGCAATCTCTTTTTGGAATTCCTTGATCGCTTCTTCGTACAATTGATCGTTGAACAAACCTTTGCCAAATTCCAGATCTGCCCAAATCAAATTTGTAAGTAATAATATAGTTAATAAAATTATTCTCTTCATTTTACCTCCACAACTTATCCATTGTTAAGAGTTCTGCATAATTGATGAAATTTCAAAAAACCATTGAAATGGTTAAAATCTCAACATTTATTCTCTTCTCTTTCCCCCCCGACTAAAGTCAGGTGTTAATGTTATATTTTTATTCACATTAACCCACAGTTTCAACTGTGGGAAACTATGAGCGAAGAGAATTATGCAACCGCTTCAGCGATTCACACTTCTATTATGCAGAACACATTATCCATTGTTTTCGGCAGGATAACTGTGTCAACTTTCATTTATTCGGAAGGTTTCTCACAATTCCGCTTCGGAATGTTACAGCCCGCCGGATCTTCAGAATGCTTTAATGATTCCTTGTTTTAAAAAGATAAACTTTGCCTTCGATGATGGTGATCTCTCCAAACTATATTATCTCATTGAGCAAAGTATTCACAACCGAATAAACATCTGTTTTTCTGGCATATACATCATCTATCAGTTCCGCCAGATCATAATTTTTCTTCAGAACATAACTGGCTTTCTTCAAAAGTTTGTCATGAGCAATTTGCTTCATTTCCGATTCCAGTCTTTTTTTTCGATTTGCAGCAAAAAGATCACTATCCTCCAAATACTTTTTGTGATCGTTGATCTCTTTGAGTAATGCTTCGATGCCGATATTGTCTCTGGCCACAACCTGACAGACAGGCGCTAACCTTTTTTTATTTTCACCCAGATTCTGCAGCATCTCGATTTCCAGAACTATCCTTTCCACGCCGTCTTTATCGGCTTTATTCACCACGAAAATGTCGGCAATCTCCATCACGCCTGCTTTGATCGCCTGAATTTCATCTCCCATGCCGGGAATAAGCACCAGCAAAGTGGAATCTACATTTTTAACAACTTCTATTTCCGATTGCCCCACACCGACAGTTTCGATGAAAATGTAATCACAACCATAGGCATCCAGGATCTTCACGGCATCGCTGGTGGCAGAAGAGATACCACCGAGATGTCCGCGGGAAGCCATACTGCGGATAAAAACGCCTTCATCTGTAGCCAGCTTCTGCAGCCTGATACGGTCACCCAAAATGGAACCTCCCGAAAAAGGACTGGTGGGATCTACAGCAATGACACCAACTTTTTTGTTTTGCCGGCGCAGATCGTGGACAAGTTTATCGGTTAGGGTGCTTTTACCCACTCCCGGTGCACCGGTAATACCAATTACATAAGCATTTCCCAGATGCGGATTTATCAGCTTGATGATCTCCTCGTTCTGCTCGGTGTTTTCTACTAAAGAGATAAGTCGTGCTGCTGCTAATGTGTCACCCTTTATAAGTCTATCGATAAATTTTTTCATAAAATTATACATCCCGTCACACTGAGTAGGAACGGGCAGCTACCGAAGACGTACCGAAGTGTCATGTTATTATCCTCTTTTCATCCTTTGCTACTCGACTAAAGTCGAACTCAGGATGACATTTTATAGTTTTAATCATACCCTTGGGTTTTTAAATAAACATGACTGTTTCATACAATTTTCCATTCTTTCAAAAATTTAAAAAGCTGCAGAAAGTCATCTGCAAAATCCGGAACCACATCTAACTGCAGGGCTGGTTGCGATTTGTGCAGTGTGGTGTAACTGCACCAGCCTTCAAATGATTCCAGGATATAACCAAGATAGATGCGCTCTTTATCACTCACGCCGATATTGAAGCGAGAACAACCGTCGGGAAGCAATGTCTGATCCAGGATTTCTATTTTCATAAAATAAAAAAAACAATAATCTGAATTCGAATTCTATTTTATTGTATAATCCAAGACTTCTTCAATGCGATCCACCAGAATAATGTTCAAACCTTTTTTGATCTCATCCTGGATTTCCCTCAGATTTGGCTCGTTTTTGCGGGGAATGATCACGTTCTTGATGCGAGCACGTTTAGCTGCGATAAGTTTTTCTGCCAGACCGCCGATGGGCAGGACATTGCCAGCTAATGTGATCTCGCCGGTCATGGCTACATTGTGTTTCACTTTTTTGCCGGAAAGTACGGAAACAATAGCAGTCACCAGACCCACTCCTGCCGATGGTCCGTCTTTGGGAATAGCACCTTCCGGCAGATGCAGATGCAGATCATTTTCTTTGTAAAAATCTTCATTGATCTCATACTTTCTGGCATGCAGTCTTGCATAACTAAAAGCAGCCTGAGCCGATTCCTGCATCACGTCGCCCAGTTGACCGGTCAGTTTGAGCTTGCCGCTGCCTTTCACTTTTACTGCTTCGATCTGCAGTGTCTCTCCGCCGTATTGTGTCCAGGCAAGTCCGGTAACAACGCCGACCTCATCTTTGCGATTCACTTCCGAATATAGATGTTTGGGAATACCCAGATAATCTTCCAGATCGGCAGCTTTCACGCTCACACGCTTTTTGGTGTCGCCTTCCACGTATTTTTTTACTACCTTGCGCAGAATTTTTGCAATTTGACGTTCCAGACTGCGTACACCTGCTTCTCGAGTGTATAATTTGATGATCTTCTCCAGGGCGGTTTTTTGATAAGTGATGTTCAATTTACCTTTCAAGTCATGTTCAGCCAGAACTTTCGGCACCAGATGTTTTGTGGCAATATTGATCTTTTCAAAAGCAGTGTAGCCGGGCAGTTCGATCACTTCCATCCTGTCGATAAGCGGCTGTGGAATGGAATTTAGGGTATTGGCTGTAGTAATAAATATCACCTGCGAAAGATCATATTCAAAATCCAGATAATGATCTCGGAAAGTATCATTTTGTTCGGGATCGAGTACTTCCAGCAGTGCTGAAGCAGGATCACCCCGAAAATCACGGCTCATCTTATCAATTTCATCCATCATGATAAGCGGGTTACGGGTTCCGGCTTTTTTCATACTCTGAATAATGACGCCGGGCAGAGCGCCGACATAAGTTCGGCGATGACCGCGAATTTCCGCTTCATCGCGCACACCACCCAAGCTGAGCCTGACAAATTTACGATCCATGGCACGGGCAATCGATTTACCCAGAGAAGTTTTTCCAACACCGGGAGGACCCACGAAACAGAGGATTTGACCTTTCACTTTTCTGGCCAATTTTACGACTGCCAGATATTCTAGAATTCTATCTTTGACTTTTTCCAGTCCGTAATGATCTTCATCCAGAATTTTACGGGCAGTTTTCAGATCGAAATCTATGTATTTCGGCTCATCCCAGGGTAAATCCAGAATCCAGGTGAGGTAGGTATGGATCACAGAATATTCAGGAGAATAATTGCTCATTCGAGAGAATTTTTTAAGTTCATCTTCTGCTTTTTTGCGCGCTTCCGGACTTAATTTTGTTTTCTTGATCTTTTCCTGAAAATCCAGAAGATCAGTTTTTTCTTCTTTGGTTACGCCCAATTCTTTATGAATAGCTTTGAGCTGTTCGGTGAGATAATATTCCCGCTGCAATTTATTCAATCTGGTTTTCACCGTGCCGTCGATCTTATTCTCTAACTTCAAAATCTGAATCTCTTCCAAAGTTGTTTTATAGATCTTGCTGATGGATTCAAAGAGATCATCCATTTCAAAAATCTGTTGTTTCTTTTTTATATCCAGTGCTATATTTGCCAGCGCATAATAGAAGAATTCTCCCGGATCGGTGGTCTCATTCAGCGGTAGTAAAGCCTCTTCCGGAATTGCTTTGTTCAGATCTACATACTGTTGAAATGCTTTCTTGAAAGAACGTAACAACGCTTCCATTTCAATCTGCTGCTGTGTAACTTTTTTGGGAAGAATATTAAAATATGCATTCAAATAATCGGAAGTACGATAATAGCGCTCGATTTTAACACGCTTGTCACCTTCTACCAAAAGCCTCATATTGCCGTCGGGCAATTTCAAATATTGCAGGATAGTGCAAAGTGTTCCATAGCGATAGAGATTTTTTGCTTTAGGATCATCATCGTATTCACTTGGCGACTTCTGACTAACACAAATTATTTTTCGCTCGAGCGTGAGAGCGGCTTCCACCGCATTGAGGGAATAGCGTCTTCCCACTAACAACGGTGAGATTGTGAACGGTAGCACAAGCGCATTGCGCAAAGGTACTACCGGCAACAAGCCGTAATTCTTATCGCCCAAAACGAATCCTTTTTCAATTTCTTTTTCTGCCATCAAACCTCCAGTAAAATTTCACAAATTAATTTTTTCTACAGACAATTTATGTCAAACGCAATCTTTTGCAAACCTGAATAAGGTATTAATTATATTATTGGCTGGAAGAATTCTTTTTTAAAAAAATCAGTTTTTAGAATTTGGTGAATGAACTTACTTTCAGATAATTTTCATTCTATCTATCTTCGGGAAAACTCAAATTGATCAAATTCATATCCAAAAGAAAAATAGTAATAGCTGTGATAGTCTTCATCCACAGCAACACCCAGCCTGATCGGACCAAGCAAAGAGCGATATCCCAAAACCAATCCGGCTGCTCTGTAGATGAATTTCTCCGGCTGCCAGTAATCAACATTTCCCAGATTCAGTAGATTGAAGCGCAGATCCAGAAAAATATTTTCCTTCCAGTTAGATCTTAACGAAAGTGAATTTATTTTGTAGATTGGAGCAATCTTTTCGTTGGGATAAAGTCCCATAAAAGAATCCAGACCACCGATATAAAAAGGATCATAGTCATTATCTTTAGACTCAAAATGCGAACCGTACTCGAATTTGTAGATCATCGAAAAATCATTCGTTACAGGAAGAATGAAACGCAGTCGATTAAAAAATGAGCGGAAACTAAAATCGCTGAAAACATCCTTTCTTGTCTGAGAATACTTAACGAACAATTCCGTTCCCTGCATGGGAAAAAGATAATCATCCAGATTTTCGTGCAGAAGCTTGATGCCCAAACCGCTGGAAGTAACTTCTCTTTCGTCAAATTCTGCAATATTGCGATAAAGACGAGAATGATAGGAATAGCCGTATCCTTCCAGGATCAACCCTTTGCGGATAAACAAACCAGCTCCAAAAGTACCGCCGTATTCCAGTGAACGCACGCTGTTGGTTTTTTCATGTTCATTATTATAGGAATAAAGCGTAAATTCTTTGATGTACGGAAAAAGATGAAAATAAACGCCCCAGTGTTTACCGAAGTTTTTCACATAATCCAGATTAAATTCCTGCCGATCACCCAATTGCAGATTCACCAGCATTTTGGAATTCTTCTGCACTACATTATCCAGCTTCAGCGTGATGCCCAGATTGATCTCTTTCTGTTCGTTATATGAAACATCCAAACCATAATTCATCCGGTTTTTTTCTTTTACCTTGATGATGAGAATATATTGATCGTCGATCTTTTCGATCACAGGATAAATATAACTGAAAAGATTCGAATTATAGGCATTTCGCATTGCCTTGCCAATCTCTTGAACAGAATATTTCCGGGAAGTGGAAAGCCCTGAAAATTCACGTATCTTTGCCTTGCTTAGATAAACATTCCCGCGAACCCGGATATTGGAAAATTCCAGAACTTCCGGTAATTTATCAGTTTCAGATATCAATCTTTCTCGATTAATATAAAAGGGATTTTCCTGAAAATATTTTCGGGCAGCAACTTCGCCCAAGGCAATGATCTCTTTCTTTCTTCGGAAATCCAGTACTGACATTGTCTGCAATTCCGGCTCAATCAATATATCACATAATTGCATGGAATTCTGTACATTTTCTGTAATACTCAGATTCACAGTTTGATCTAAAACGTCTATCAGATTCCTGAGATTTTCTTCACTTTTCAAACCGGAGCTGGCTTTAATACCAATGATAATATCTGCCCCCATATCTTGAACTATCTCGACCGGAAGATTGCTCACCACACCGCCGTCTATGTACAATTCTCCATCTATTTCGAACGGCTGAAGGATTGAGGGGAAAGACATGGTTGCCCGTAATGCTTCGTGCAGAACACCTTGTGAAAAAACTTCCTGCTCACCATTTAAAATATTGGTGGCAACGCAACGAAAAGGAATCGGTAGTTCTTCGAAATTTCTGATATGAGAATAATGATAGGTTGTTTGGAAGAGAAAATCTAACAATTTATTGCCTGACAAGAAAGCCTGGGGAAGCTTGGGCAGCATATTGCCATTAACATCAAAAAAGTAGTTGGCATAAGGTTTCCAGCGTTTGTTTCCAATATACTGATCTCGTCGGCTGATCGTTTCATTAAAGATGTCATCCCATTCCAATTTCAGAAAGATATTTTCTATTTCCAGAGCGCTGAATCCCACTGCATAGAGTGCTCCGATAATGCCGCCGCTGCTGGTGCCGGCTATGTAATCAATCGGGATATTCATCTCATCGATGACTTTTAAAACACCAATATGAGCCAGTCCACGAGCACCACCGCCGCTCAAGGCAAGACCAATCGCGGGCTGACTGCAAAGATGAGAAAGCCAGAACAGCGAAATCAGTACTAGAAAATATTTCATATGATTATACCTCTGTCACACTGAGTAGGATCCGGCAACTGCCGGAGACGTATCGAAGTGTCATGTTAAATGCTCTACTCATCCTTCGATACTCGACTAAAGTCGAACTCAGTATGACATCTTTCAATTTAATCATGCTCTTGTGTGTTTATTCTTAAACGTGGTTGTTTCATTTTATTTACTTGCAAAATTAACGGGACTGCGCGCAGTCCCGTTTTAAATCTTTCTTCACAATTTATAATTCGTTTTCCTGAGTTTGAATTTCCGTACTATCGTGTTCAATTACCTGCTGCATTTCTGTTTTTTCGCTTCTGCTGCTGTATATCGCTTCGATCGCTGGCGAATAAGCTACGATGAGCCCGGCAAAAACGATACTTACCATGCTCATCAATTTGATCAGAATATTAATTGATGGTCCGGAAGTATCTTTGAACGGATCGCCGACTGTATCTCCCACTACAGTGGCTTTATGAACATCGGAACCTTTGCCGCCCAACTGACCGGTTTCCACATATTTTTTGGCATTATCCCAAGCTCCGCCGGCATTATTCATCATGATCGCCAGTGCGAATCCGGTAGAAAGCCCGCCAGCCAGCAGTCCCAGTACTCCGGCCACGCCCATCAGCAAACCGATAACAACCGGCGTAAGTATTCCCAGAAGAGCCGGTGCCACCATTTCTCTTTGAGCACCGACGGTGGAAATATGCACGCATCGAGCATAATCTGGTTCATTTTTGCCATCCATGATCCCGGGTATTTCCTTAAATTGACGGCGGACTTCCGCCACCATATCGCCGGCTGCCCGACCAACCGCTTTCATCGTGAGTGCGGCAAACACAAAGGTTACCATTGCCCCCACGAATACTCCGATCAGGAATTTGGGATTCATCAAATTCACATTATAATAATTCATGAAATCCGTAATCGTTGCTTTGGATGTTTCCACGGCAAATATTTCTCCATTTGCCATCAGAATATTCATGACCTTATCTCCGGCAAAAATCAGCCCGGAACGCACTTCTTCCAGATATGCAGCCAGAAGAGCCATGGCAGTGAGTGCGGCAGAACCTATGGCAAATCCCTTGCCGGTAGCTGCTGTCGTGTTGCCCACGCTATCCAGGGCATCTGTGCTTTTACGGACTTCAGCCGATAGTTTAGCCATTTCAGCATTGCCGCCGGCATTATCTGCAATGGGACCAAAAGCATCCATCGCCAAAGTCACTCCCAGAGTGGACAACATTCCCACCGCTCCAAAACCAATTCCATACAAACCAAGTGCCGGAATAGTAAATCCGCCGCTGAGACTGAAAGCTGCCAGAATTCCAATGCCAATGATAATCACAGGAGCTGCTGTAGATTTCATTCCTACTGCCAGCCCATCGATGATAACTGTAGCTGCGCCGTACTGTCCCTGCTTAGCAATGCCGCGGGTTGGTGCATAGGCTGCCGACGTTGCATGTTCTGTGAAATGACCAATGAGGATACCGGCAAGGAGTCCGATGATGCCAGCCAGAAATATGCCGAATGAATATGGCGCAGGCAGCATGTATCTGGTTACAAAAAATGCCACGATCGCGATCAAGATGGAGCTGCCGAAAACGCCTCTGTTCAGAGCTCTCAGCAGGTCTTTGATACCCGCATCTTCTTTGGTGGAAACCAGATAAATTCCAATAATGGAAAGAAGAGCTCCTACTCCGGCTAAAACCATGGGAGCTGTTACAAATTTAATCGCCCATTCGCTGTTCAGTCCGAATATCTGGGTAACTGCTGCCATGCCCAGAGCTGCGGTAGCCATGATCGATCCTACATAAGATTCATAAAGATCTGCGCCCATGCCAGCGACATCACCCACATTATCACCCACATTATCGGCAATAGTAGCCGGATTGCGCGGATCATCTTCCGGAATGCCGGTTTCTACTTTGCCCACCAGGTCTGCTCCCACGTCGGCAGCTTTAGTATAAATACCGCCGCCCAAACGGGCAAACAAAGCCTGAGTTGAAGCTCCCATACAGGAGCTGAGCATAATCGTCGTTATCGTCTTTAAATCAATTTCCAACAATCCAAGAATGTAAAATCTGGTTGAAAGATCAAACAAAGCCAGTCCCACTACGACCAATCCGATCACTCCGCCTGCTCGAAAAGCAACCTTCAGACCTTTATTCAAACTTTCCGAGGCAGCTTGCGCAGTTCTATTGGAAGCCAAAGTAGCAGTATTCATGCCGATGAAACCTGCCAGACCACTGAAAAAACCACCTATTACAAAAGCCCAGGGAATAAGCGGATGTAAAACATTGAGAACCCAGGCCATAAAATTGAAGACGACAAAAGCTATTATAAAAAATAAAAGAACGCCTTTATATTGCTGTCTAAGATAAGCAAAAGCACCTTTGCGCACATTCAATGCAATCTTTTGCATAAGTTCATTTCCGGGATTTTGTTTCTTGATTGATTTAAAAAGAATAAATGCGAAAATCAAAGCTGCTATCGCTCCGATGGGTGCTATAAACCAAACAGTTGGCACCATTCACAACCTCCGTCTATTTTATTTACTGTCGTCGTCACAAAATGAAGCATTACATATTTGTCAAGTGATTGCAATTCTGTACAATTTCAACAAAAATGCGATAGGGTAATGTCCGAAATCGAGTTCTGAAAAAAGGATTTTGAAAAATCATCCTTCCTCCATGCTTCAAAAAAATTTTGCATTAACTTTTTTCTACTTAATATTTCGATAAAAAAAGTAATTGACCATAACCAGTGACAAATAAAATAGAAAATGGTCATTCGGAAAGGTGGAAGAATGAAACGACAAATAGTTTTGTTTATGGTCGTGGCAGTTTTAATTGTTTCTTGTCGGGGAGGAGAAATGCAGACCGTGCAGAAGGTAGATATCGAAAAATTCATGGGCGACTGGTACGTGATCGCTATCATTCCGAATTTTATTGAAAAACATGCTATAAATGGCATTGAATCTTACGAACTATTAGATGAGGAGCGAGTTAAGATTGACTATCGTTTTACCGATCAGCGCAGCGGCAAAGTAAAACATATGCAGCCCAATGCCTGGATTTATGATAAAGAGTCCAATGCCGAATGGCGTGTGCAGTTTTTCTGGCCCATCAAATATCCCTATCTCATCATTGATCTGGCAGAGGATTACAGCTACACTGTGATCGGTGTGCCTAACAGGAAATTCGTCTGGATCATGGCCAGAGAATCACAGATACCTGAAGATACATATGAGAAAATTCTGTTAAATCTAAAAGAGACCGGATATGATATTGCTAAAATCAAAAAAATGCCACAGGTTTGGGAATGAGAATTTAGCAGTGAGTAATGAATGAGTTCAGCATAATTAGTGAGTTCTGCATAATAGAATTGTAATCCGCTGAAACGGTTGCTTAAATTCTCTTTGCTCATAGTTTCTCGCAGTTGAAACTGTGGGTTAATGTGAATAAAATAACATTAACTCCTGACTTTTCAACCTGTGAAATCTGATTTATCTTACCGGGTTAGTCTGGGAAATAGAAGAGAATAAATGCTGAAATTTTAATCATTTCAATGGTTTTTTGAAATTTCAGCAATTATGCAGAAGTCTTAAGTAAGTAACGAAAGGTAGGAGGTCTTATTTTGAAGATAAAATATTTAGATGGAAATAGACTATATCACGCAATGCGAGCAGGCAGTGAAGCTGTGATGCAGAACCAGTCATATCTAAACAAGATCAACGTCTTCCCCGTTCCCGATGCCGACACCGGCACGAATATGGCTTCCACTATGCGCTCAATCCTGGAAACCAGCAAAGTAAGCCGTTCCCTGCAGCAAACTCTGCGTTCTATTGCCGATTCTGCACTTTTGGGAGCACGGGGAAATTCCGGCATTATATTTGCCCAATTCATGCATGGACTCAGTCAGGAACTGAAAAATCATCACAAAATATCTACTGCAGATTTTGCCGATTCAGTAAATCGAGCCATCGATTACGTTTATGATTCCATTTTGGATCCCGTGGAAGGAACCATCATAACGGTGATGAAAGACTGGGCAAAAGCAATTCACAAGAATAGTGAAAGAACTCGTGATTTTGCACATCTTCTGTCTGTATCTTTAAAGGATGCACACAAGTCTTTGCAAAACACACCCAGACAACTGAAAGTTCTGGCAGAAGCCGGTGTAGTGGATGCGGGAGCAAATGGTTTCGTAAACTTCTTGGAAGGAATATGCAATTTCATTCAAAAAGGAAAATTAAAGCGAATCTCCCAAACTGAATTTATAGCCGGGCATTTGGAAGAAACTTCCCAGCACATCTATCTGCCGGGAAATCTGCGTTATTGTACGGAAGCGATCATCACAGATTCAACTCTCGATCTGAAATCTCTGCAGCTTCAATTGAAACTTTTTGGTGATTCTCTGATAGTAGCCGGTTCTCAAGAAAAAATCCATCTTCATATTCATACCGACAGTCCAGAAAAACTGTTCGAGTCAATAGCGGATTTCGGCAGCATCAGCAAGATTAAAGTAGATGATATGCACATGCAGTATCAGGTGAGTCATGCCAGAAAATATCCCATCGCCCTGGTCACCGATTCCGCCTGCGATCTGCCTCCGGATTTGATCGAAAAATATCAGATCCTGCAAATTCCTTTTAACATTCATTTCGGCGAAATACCTTATTTAGATAAGCTCACGATTACAGCAGAACAGTTTTACGACAAATTGAGAACTGATAAAATCCACCCCAAAAGTTCTCAGCCAAATCTTAATGCCGTACTCAATCTTTTTTCTTTTTTATCTGTTCATTACAAGGAAATCGTAGCTATTCATATTTCCGATAAACTCACAGGCATCTACAGTCAAGCCAGGCAAGTGGCAAATCAATTAAAAGATAGCCAACTGCGGGTTTTCAATTCCAAGCAGCTCACAGTTTCTGAAGGCTTGATCGTGCTGCGGGCAGCACAAGCTATCGCTGACGGCATGCCTTTTGCTGAGTTAACAAAAAAAATAGATGAATGGATTTCCAAGACTGATATTTTAGTGGATGTGAACACACTGAAATACATGGTGCGCGGAGGCAGGGTGTCACCTTTGAAGGGAATGCTGGCGGCGGCTTTGAATCTGAAGCCGATCGTGTCGCTGGATAAGGAAGGTAAAGCCACTGCTGCAGGGAAATCATTCAGCCGCAAAGCAAATATGAAAAAAATTCTGCAGATAATGCAAAAACGAGCTGACAAAGCGGAAATCTGGAATTATGCCATCGTGCATGCCCAGTCGCCTGAACGGGCAGCTAAATATGCTCGGGAGTTAACTGAAATAATCGGCAAAAAACCAGCTTATGTGATGGAACTTTCACCTGTAGTGGGTGTTCATAACGGCATCGGTGCTATAGGCATCGGCATGATGGAAGAATAATGATGTTATCCAAAAAGTGCTTTATTCTATTGTTACTGATCTTGCACACAACCCTGCTTCCTGCAGAAGAACTCTTCTTTTCCAAAGTTTACCGCCAAAATTCAAATCGTCAGCAACTGCTATTTTATCACTACAATAATTATGAATTGGTAGAAAATACAGAGATCTTGCAACATTTTTATGTTCTGCCGGACAGCACAATTTCTGTGATAGATGAAGTTGTTATGGAAGATGGTGAATTCAAAAGTTCCAAATCTCAATTCCTGGAAGTGGATGAAACCGGCATCGTCAATAGAAATGGCAATAAGATGACAATGATCTTCCAAAAAAATGGCAAAGTGAAACAGAAGGAACTTAATTATCCGCCTGATCTGCTGGTTGGTCCTCTATTCAACGATCATATCCGCCAGAACTGGCAGAGTTTGATCTCCGGTGAAAAGATAGATTTCAAACTGCCAGCTCCTGATATCTTATCGGTCGCTACATTCACTTTTCAAAAGGTCGATAACAGCGGTTATGAAAAGTCTGAACAAATCGTTTTTAAACTGGATGTTGCCAGCATTTTTTTAAAGCTACTGGTTAAACCCAGTTATTTTGTTTACGATCTTTCTTCACAAAGGTTATTGTCGATTCACGGTACCACGATTCTGCGCACGAAACAAAAGGGAAAATGGCAGAATTCAACGGATGTAGATATGTATTATGAATATGGAGTGAACAAATGAAAACCCGTCCCAAACTTGTCGTGAGTAAATGCATCGAATTTGCAGCATGCCGTTATAATGGTTTAAAAATTTCCAGTCCGATCATCCGAAAATTGCAGGATTATGTAGATATCATTCCTGTTTGTCCGGAAGTAGAAATTGGTTTGGGAGTTCCGCGTGAAGCTGTGCGGCTGGTGCAGAAAGGTAATGAAATAAAACTGCTGAAATCGATGAGTGGTGTTGATCACACAAAAGATATGATTGATTTTTGTGATACTTTTTTATCGGATTTAAAAGATATCGATGGATTCATCTTAAAAAGCAGATCGCCTTCCTGCGGCATAAAAGATGTGAAGCTCTACAAAGACATCGGCAAAGTTCCCGCTGCCAGCAGCAAAGAGCAGGGCTTGTTTGGGAAAGCCGTGGAGCAAAAGTTCGGTCAGCTGGCAACCGAAGATGAAGGCAGATTGACCAATCTTTTCATACGAGAGCAATTCCTGACAAAAATTTTTACGTTTGCACGTTTCCGTCAGTTGCCGCTCAACATGAAGGCTTTAGTGGAATTCCATACCAGAAATAAATATCTTTTCATGGCATATAATCAAACTCAACTCAGAGCAGCAGGTAGAATTGTGGCAAATCATGAAAAGTTTCCACTTTCTCAGCTCTGGGAAAATTATCAAAAAATTTTATATCGGATCTTTAATCGTGCGTCGGGAATATCTTCCAATATAAACGTTTTGATGCATTTTCTGGGTTATTTTTCCAAAAAGTTGAACTCAGAAGAGAAAGCACACTTCCTGGAACAATTGGAGTTGTACCGCTCCAAACAGATCCCCTTGATCGCGATAACGTCCATCCTTCAATCCTGGATCAAGCGGTTCGATCAGCAGTACCTTGCGCTGCAAACTTATTTCGAACCGTTCCCAAAAGAACTGATGCAGATAACAGATAGCGGCAAGGGCAGAATTATAAAATGATTTTCTAATTATGAAGTAAGATGGAAGCCCATCTTCATATTAGCTTCAGACGGGCTTCCAGGGCAGGGGATAAATGGTCAACCCTCTCAAAATATCCGTTTTCCCCTATAATTAGTTCTCTATTTCAGATAGCTGGATAAATGCTTGCCATCTATATAAATTCTACCTGTTGATAAACCTTTGGAAAGATTATGAGAGCGCAGAATGTTAACTGTTCTTTTCTGGCAAACTGCTTTCAATTTATCCATCAGCAGATTACTGTCATCAAATTCATTAATGTGATACAATATACGCCGGTCAAATAGAATCTGAGTTACATTTGTCGAATCAATAATTATCCGGAAAACATCCGGTCTTAAAATTGATTCTATCTTCGCCTGCAACATCTCAGCTTATCTTTTCATTATGAAAATCAGGTTGTGTTCTCATCCGGTTCGTGCCGTTACCACCAGGATGAGGAGGAAAATCCCGTTCCAGAATCTGTTCAATTTCCGCAAATTCAAATGGTTTTGTAACATAACCCATGGGATTCAGTGCAGAAGCTTTTAATCTGGTAATATTATCACTGAAAGCACTGCAAAAAACGATGTAAACATCAATTTTCTTTTGAATCGCTTTCGCCGCATCTATGCCATTTATGCTACCATCCAAGCTTATGTCCATAAAGATAATTTCAGGTTTTGTTTCAAAAGCCATTTTAATAGCCTCTTCGCCTGAAGCTACAATTCCAACAATTTTGTGACCATGATCCTGCAAAGCCCACTTCAGATCTTCAGCTATCAATCGTTCGTCTTCCGTTATCAATATCCTTGCCATTTTCATTTCCAAATAATCACCCTTATTCAGTCCAATTGAAGAAATTGAACTGAATCAATCTGCTTTTTACGAATCTATCGCTTACTTTTTGTAAACGTAAATTTTATCATCCACCTGAATGATATAATAATTCTTATCTTCGTAGATTTTTTTCATGGTTTACTCCTCTACTGGAATTAAAATGATTTCATCATCTATTACAATAATTATGTATTCTTCGGTAATGTAAATGATTGAATATTTAACGTTTTCCAAGCTCTCAAAATTTGCAATAGTAATTTCTTGATCATAATCTATTACAAATTGTTCTATCAAATCCCTTTCCTGAATATCTAAGTCTGCTAAAGTTATAGCAGTTAATCCAATGTGGATTGTAAATAGAATAACCAGGCTTAACCAAATTTTTAATTTCATAATCAACTCCTTTTTTATTACTTCTACTTATATATACAAAAAATATCTAAATTGTGACGCCACCACTCATTTTTTTTTAAAAAAAAATAAAAAAATTATTCTTGACCATGATAAGAACAATTTAATTTCAGAAAAAGGTTTTTGGATTATTGATGAATTATTCTAATGAAAAATTGATGGAATTGCAAAATATTGCATTCAAATATGCTTTATACAAAACTTGCAATATCGAGGTTGCAAAAGACATCTCAGCTCAAACAATAAGTTTATTTTTATTATCGTATAATAATCTTTCAGATGAATGTAAATGGATAATCAATACAGCAAAAATTTATTGCAAGACTTACTTCAATAGTGAAAAAAGAGAAAAAAAAAAGTTAAAAAACTATCGAGATGAGTTGATAGAACTTCTCGCTGATGATACTAACAACGGATATAATAGAGAATTGAATTCAGCATTTAAGGAGTCTTTTGAAACTTTAAATGATGAAGAATTACAAATAATACTGCTTTATTTCCAATGTAAACAGAATGTTACTGAAATGGCTAAGATCTTGGATTTTTCATATGTTGCTTTGCGAAAGAAAATCTCGAGGATAAAAGGAAAGTTAAAAGCCGAAACTTATAAGCGCTTGGGATACATAGGTTCAAAGCGTATAGTTACACCTCAACTTAACAATTTGATCATTAAATTTTTAACTCGTTTCAAAAAAAATCTTGAGAATGGTAAGCTGAATAAGATGTATTATTATTTCTCTAAAATCGACTTATCAAAATATAATCTCAAATATGATCTAAAAAAAATTATAGACTATGATATCAACTTAACTGAATCGATTTATAAAGTTTGGGTGTTTTACAAAAACCATCGAGATGAAACAGATTCTTTTTATATAGAATTCGAAATTGATGAAACAAATCATTTAAAGATATTAACACCCCCAACAAAACCTAAAAAAGTTCACAAAATTGATGCAAATTCTACAGAAGGAATGAGATTAATAAAAATGATGAATACATATCCAATTGGTAAAACTGGTCGACCAATAATTCCAGATGAAGAAATCGAAAAAATCATCAAAGAATTCGAAGCGAAACAGAAAAGTAAATGATTACATCACGATGTAATTCTAATATCGCAGAGGATCACGTTTTCTTCCACCACGATTGGACAGCTCAGTTCCACTAATTTATCAAAAAGCAATGCACTCATTCCATTTTTATCCAAAGTTTGGATATAGCGTTCGATTTCCACATCATTAATGCTATTAATGATCACAGTATCTCCGGAAAGATCATTCCATTTCCATTCGGGGCTGATCCTGATCTTATCCACTTCAACGACTTCACAAATTTCAAACAGCATCATTTTACTCCAACCACTCTTTATTATATATCCGTGATTCTGAGAAATTGTGACTTCACCACTCGTTTTTTTTGTGCTTGACGTAAAAAAAATATCCTGAATTTTTCCATCAGAGAGGTTTATGGAAAATAGAATTTCAGATAAGGATATCGCAAGTTGGCAGGAGATGGTTTTTAATTATGTCCACTACAGACTGTTCGATTATCATACTGCCAAAGATATTACAGCCCAAACAATGGCTCTGTTTTGGCTCATATGCAATTACGAGGAAGAAGCCAAAATCAAAGGCTGGTTGATTAACACTGCCAAAAATCAGATAAAGAAATATCTGACAAAAATCTCTAAAGAAAATCATAATGAAATCCGTTTTACAGAACACTTATATTCAATCTTACCTGATGATGTTTCATCTGAAAATAGGAAAACATTCAAAGAAGCTTATGAAGAAGCTCTAACGAATCTTTCCAAAAAAGAAATGGAATTTCTTTTTACTTATTTTCGCTGCCGGCAAAGTATTAAGAAATTGCATGAAATCGTCCCAGGTTCTTATTCTGCACTTAGAAAGAGAATTTCACGCATCAAAAAAAAATTGAAAGCTGAAACTTACAGGAATCTGGGATTCATCGGTTCGAAGAAAATCGTTACACCTGAATTGGATAATCTTATTTACCAGTTTTTAAGAAGGTTCAAGCAGAATCTGGAAGCAGGAACTTTGGAAAAGATGTATTATTATTTTTCAGAAATCGATTTATCAGAATTCAATATGAAATATGATGTTATTAGAATCATTGATTACGATATAGTTTTCAAAGATTCTATGTATAAAGTCTGGACATTTTATGAAGATTCACAAAATAATTTAGATTCTTTCTTTATCGAATTTTTTATTGATCCAAAAAATTCTTTAAAAATAAAAACACCTCCAACGAAAACAAAGAAGATAGTTACTATAGAACCAGATTCTGATGAAGGTATGAAATTAAAGGAGCTCTTCGATCAATTTCCAATTGGTATAAATGGACATCCAAGTATTCCTCAAGACGAGATAAAAAAAATCATCAATGAATATGAAGCAAAAAAACGAAATAGCAATTAGTGTTTACAAAAAGAATTCATAACCGCTATAAATGTAGAAATCTGATTTTGCTCCCTGCATCGGACCGCGATTTCTTCTGCCGATCTGAAAAACAACACCATACGAATTTCGAAATTTGAATTCATAACCCAATATCGGTTTACGGTTTTTGGCCTGACTCCAACTCACATCAAATCCCCAGCTTTCGGATTCGTATTTAAAGCCAAGTAAAACGCGCGTCATTTCCAGATTTGTTAAAATCTTTGTTTTATAATGATTAAACTCCAGCTTTGTATTTCTGATTCCACAATAGAATCCCGAAACATAGTACCGTTCATCTTTTCTAAAATTATAGAAATTATGCAGATACACATCGTAGAATCGGCTGCTGCTGATGCGGTCATCAAGGCTTTCGATTTGATAAATGCCGGATGCTCCCATACCAACTTTTTCCAGCAGATTATACAATTCGAAATTCAGGCGTAAACCAATCACCGGTGCGTCATAATGATAATTTGTGTACTCAGGATAATATCCGGAGCCCGTGCAGGATAACTTGAAAACAATTTTTTCACAGTTAAGATGCAAGCTAAAGAAAACAATCAATGCAAATAGAAAATTTTTTTTCATATTATTTTTCCTCTAATTAAGCCTTTTTTCCAAAACTATTCTGTTCTCCAGCACATTATCTCTGGTTTGAATATCAATGATCCTGAAGGAACGATTTAATGCTAAAAGTAACATGTTTTTATGCCTATTTCTGGTTTTCATTCGTATCTTTTTGATCTGGTTTCTTCGGCAAAATTCTTCCTGATGATCTGCCAGTTTGGCCGCAATTCCAAACCGGCGATATGCAGGCAATACACCACCCATCCATGAATAGAAATGATCCTCTTGCCGATAACCGACTTTGAAGCCGACTGCATTATCTTTGAATTTTGCAATAAGTATCTGATGCTGAACAAATCTTAAGCGCTGATGATATTCTTCATCATTATATGGAGCAGAAAATTCCGGAATATGCCTGGAAAGTTCTACCACTTCTCTGATGCTGCCTTCAGTAATCTCGATCATTTTATCTAGAAGCAGATCACTGTAGGATCGCTTGATAAATTCATTCTCTTTAATCTGAAATTGATCAATGTAATAGTTGCACTGCTGCAATAATTTTTTTCGAACTTCTCCGTTTTTGTTGGAAGCTTCAATCTCGATGAAACTACCCAGATTTTTGACTTTGTCAATGTGAAATTTGATGTTCTCGATAAAAAATATTTCTCGCTTTTTCTCCACGATGATAAGTTCGCCAATTGATTTTTGCAGAATTTTTTTCAATTTCGAAAAATCCTGTGAGCTGTAAAGGATTACATCAGATTGTTTCGGACCTTCAATATCATTTCGTTCGTAGAAGATCAAATTCTGCTCAATATTGCCTTCCCTCAATTTTAATCTGCCGTTATTAACTCTGAAGTAAGTATCGATCTGATGATCAATTCCTGTGAACAACGCCTGCTTTTGCTTTAAAATTTGTCTTATTCTATCGGGATTCGAGCAACTTGCTTTGATTTCTATGTTCATTGTTTCCATTATCTTAAAACTCATAACCCAAAGCTATTGTAAAACGATTGTCAGAATATTTGTCATCCAACAGGAAAGTTCCCTCGATTGGACCAAGCGGTGTATCTATTCCCAACGATAAGGCGTATCCTTCCAGTAAAGTTCTTTTGTCTATGAGATCGGAAAAACTCTCACCTATAAAAGCCCAATTGACTAGTAAAGAAAGATAAATCTGATTGAAAACTTCGTATCGTAAATTGGAGGCGAGAAGTACCAGAGTTGGAGTTGTTACGGACATAAAATCATAACCGACAAATGGGATCGTGATGTCAAAGGGAGTTTTAACACCTCCCAGAAAGAAACTGCTTTCGGGCGGCAGTTGATCACCGTTTTTCCTGCCCAGATAGAATTTTTCCTCATACACGAACCGACTCGAGATTCTATCCACCATAGAAGCTGAAAAAATCAAGGAATTGACCGGCTCAAATTCTGAATCAATATTGTTGGAGATTTGATGTGTGTTTTTCAATTCGGCATAAATCTGCACACCCTTACGTGGGAAAACGATTCTGTCATAAGTATCCAGAATAAAATATGCTTTATAGGCAATATTGCAGTAATCTATTTTCTGATATGCCCAATCCGGCGGAACGATTTCAGCATCCAGATCTGTATCGACAAGCTCAACTGCTCCTCCCAGTGTTGATGAATTGGAAACTATCGTCTGCAGATCGAAGCGGGTGGAAACAAACTCGTAATTGTACAAGGCAATTTTTTCACCTTTTTCATAAATTTTTATTTCATAATTTTCAGATTCCAATGCCGCTCCAAAACCGAAACCCGGTTTCCATCCCGTATGAATGAAATAGGACACTTTCTGGCCAAAGTTTTCACCCAGTTTGAGGTTCAGCGAAAACTTGGAACCCATCACTAATTTATTGCGAAAGGTTGCGTTTAATAATACAGAAGTTTTTGTGCTGTTATCATAACGGAAAGAGAAATTGAGATTATCCTGAGGTTTTTCCACAACTCGTAAAAAAAGATCTACACCAGAAGCCTGAGGAACTAGTTTGTAGGTTACCTTTTCAAAATATTGACTGCCGTACACCCGCTCGATTGCAGTTTGGATTTTCTTCGTAGTTGTCCACTTATCCTCTTTGATCTGAAGCTTGCCGTAAACCAGATTTTGAGACACATCCCGTAGTCCTTGGATATACACTTTCCTGATAAAAAGATTTTCGATTTGAGTTAAAGGAATTGCTTTCTTCTGCTCAGGAAAACTATTTAAAGAATCGACCAAAGAACGAATCTGCGGCAGCATTTTACGGGCAGCCTTTTCTCCCAATTCAATCAATTCTTCTGCTTTACGGAAATCCATGATCGAGTATTCATTCACTTCCGGAATAATGAGAAGATCGCATAAATCTCTGGCTTTCAGAGTAGGTTCCACACTTTGAAAAGCCACTGCCTGATTTAGAATTTTTACCAGAGAGTTCAATTCTTTTTTGGAATAGAGCGGCATTCCAACATCTACTCCAATGATTATATCGGCACCCATTTGCAAGCATTCCTGCACAGGGAAATTATGCAGGATTCCGCCATCAATCAGAAGTTGTCCGTCGATCTCGATGGGTGCAAACATAGAGGGAATGGACATACTGGCTCGGATGGCATCAGGCAGAAAGCCTTGTTTGAGCACAACGACTCTACCGAATTCTACGTCCGTGGCAATGCAGCGGAAAGGAATTGGCAAATCGTCAAAATTTTCGATATGATGAGCAGAAAGGCAGAGCTTAGTGAGCAAAGCTTGCACCTGTTGACCGGCAACCAGGCCAACCGGCAAGGTTATTTTCCGGTTTTGAATCGGAAAGGATCCCACATATTTTTCAAAATCTTCTTTCTCTTCCAAAGAAATGCTGCTGCGGGAAATTTTATCTAACAGGATTTCATCCCAATCCAGCTCTAACAATAACTCTTCCAGCTCTTCCACAGAATATCCGACAGCGGTCAATCCACCAACGATGCTGCCCATACTGGTGCCGGTGATGTAATCGAATTCCAGACCAGCTTCCGCCAAAACCTTTAAAACTCCCACATGAGCGATTCCTCTGGCTCCACCACCGCTTAAGACAAGACCGATCCTCGGTCTTTCATTTGATGAATGCTGAGCTGACAGCACATTACAAAGAATCAGGAAAAGAAGGAATATTATCTTTTTCACGGCAAAATCAGCTCTGTAAAATTCTTTTTACTATAATGATTGCTCTTCGAATGTCTTCTTCCTGAGTAAATCTTCCGGTTGAAAATCGAATTGTTCCTCGAGCAAATTTCTGAGGAACTTTCATTGCCTGTAAAACCGGAGAAATGGAAATTTCATCAGAATGGCAGGCTGCTCCGGCGGAAGCCGCGATTTCAGAAAATATTTCAAGGACTGCAAATTCATCGATATCAGGAAAGCTGATGTTCAAAGTGTTTGGCAGTCGCGTTTGGGGATGTCCGTTAATTTTTGCTTGGGGAAAGATTCGCAAAAGTTCATTTTGCAGAAGATCGCGCATCCTGCTGCAGTGCTGCATTTCCTGTTTTAAATTTTTCCCGGCAAGCTCGGCTGCTTTACCCAAGCCAACAATACCCATCACATTCTCTGTGCCGGCTCTTCTGTCTGCTTCCTGATTTCCCCCGATCATGAATTTTTCAAGTTCGATTCCCTGTTTCACAAACAGCACTCCCACGCCTTTGGAAGCGTAAAATTTATGCCCGGTAACGGATAATAAATCTACTCCCAGTTCTTTCACATCGACGGGAATCTTGCCTACGGACTGGGCGGCATCCGAATGAAAAATAATGCCTTCCTTTCTGCAATAATCCGAAATTTGTTTCAGGCGTTGGATCGTACCGACTTCATTATTAGCGTGCATGATGGAGATGAGAATCGTGTCATTTCGAACTGAATCATTAACTTCATCAGGATCGACAGAACCAAACCGATCAACCGGTAGATAGGATATCTCAAAACCAAATTTCTTCAGATATTCACAGACATTTATCACAGCCGGATGTTCAATGGCAGAAGTGATAATGTGATTGCCTGCTTTTCTTCTATGGAATGCAATTCCTCGTATTGCCATATTATTCGATTCGGTACCACCGCTGGTAAAGATTATTTCCTGCGGTTCACAATTGATCAGGTCAGCAATCTGTTCTCTTGCCTTATTCACTGCCTTTCTGGTGATCGAACCATAAACATGTCCACTGGAAGGATTCCCAAAATATGTTCTCAGGAAAGTTTCCATCTCATCTGCTACGCGAGGATCGACAGGAGTCGTCGCATTATAATCGAGATAAATCGGATCGGTCAAAACCGGTAAATTGTCAGTATTTTTCATTTTTTCCAGAAATCATTATTGTACATTTGATAAAATGAGCATTTCATATAATTCATCAGCTTTTCAAACAAATTGCTTTTTTTTAGCGAGCAGCAGCTCTAACCTGAATTTCTTCAAACTGGAAGCCACGGTTATTGAATAAATCGATGCAGATCTTCACAATACTTTCATCATATAAAAGACCAGCATTTCTCTGCAGTTCCGCCAGAGCTTCATCAATACCTTGAGATCTGCGATAGGGTCGCTGAGAGATCATGGCATCCACCACATCTGCCACGTTGACGATTTTTGCTTCCAGCATGATCTCATTGCCGACCAAACCCTGCGGATAGCCCGTACCATTTATTTTTTCGTGATGCTGATAGACGATTTTTGCCACAGGAAGTTCAAAATCTATCGTTTTTAAAATATCATAACCTGCGAGCGGATGATTTTTGATCATACTGTATTCTGTTTCGGTAAGACTAGCCGGTTTAGTGAGAATTTCTGACGGTATATAGATTTTGCCGATATCATGTAAGATGGCAGCGATGCGAATGCTGTCCAATTGTTCTTTGTTCAAGCCCATTGCCAATCCGATCTCCCGGCTCAAAGTTGCGACGCGCAGTTGATGACCTGCTGTGTAAGGATCGCGAATTTCAACTGCAGAGATGAGAGCATTAACCGTCTCTTCCATGGCTTTTTTCAAGCGATGATAGCTGTCGTTGAGCTCCTGTTGAGCACGTTTTCTTTCAGCAATTTCCAGTTGTAATTCCTGATTGGCATCAGCCAATTCCTGAGTTCGCTCTATGACGCGTTTCTCCAGCATGTTGTTGGCATTTTTCAGCCGGTCTTCCATCTCCTTTCGTTCAAAGAAAAGACCGATCGTTTCGGCAAAAAGACTAAGAAGCGAAAAGTCGGCAGTTTGCCATTTATGAGATTTTGAAAAAATTTCGAATCCCACAAATCCGATCAGCTTTTGTTTGAACTTCACTGGAAAAGCCAGCGAAGATTTGACGCCCTGCTGTTCCAGCATTCTCTGTTCATGATAAGCATCATTGGGCATCATGGAAACATCATCCACGTGAATGACTTCGTCTTCTTCCAGCTGCTTTTCCCACCATTTATTTTTGCTGATTTCCCATCTGTCGATGCTGGGAGGAAGCATTCCAAGGCCGCCTTCCTGCCATTGATGAGTCCGTTCAAAGTAGGCGCTGTCTTCGCTTATTAAGAAAAGGCTGGTACGGCTTGCATTACACACTTTCCCAATATTTTCCAAAGAAACTTTTATGACTTTGTTAAAATCTGTTATCTTGATAAAACTCGAGGAAATGCTGGAAACCACTTTTTCGATCGCCAGACGTTTGGTCAGCTGTTTTTCTACTATTTCCTTTTCTTTAACCTGATTTTTCAATTTAGCATTGATGATGCTTTCCTGCCGGAAACGATAAAAGAGAATTCCCGCTGCAGAAGAAACGGCAATTACGCCGCAAATGAGCAGCAGGTTAAAAAGCATGCGTTTATCGGAGACCAGTTTGCCGATAACTTCTTCTTTCTGTTTTAGAGCGATTTCTTTCTCGCTATCCAGATGTTCGAATCCGGTTTGTAATTCTCTTAACTGTCTATTTGTTGTTTCTGATAAAATTCTTTCTTTCTCATCGGCATAAAGCTTGTAATATTGGAAGGATCGATTCACATCATTCTGGATCGCATAATATTGGTAGAAATTGTAATAACCGTCTCTTAGTAATGTTCGGGCATTAATATCAATAGCAATTTGAATTCCCTGCGTCAGGTTGGCGAATGCCATGTCCAGATCGTGCAGTTTAATATAGATTTCGCCAATATGCAAAAAAGCTTCGGCAATTTCATATTTGCTGCCGATTTCCAAAGTGAGATCGAGCGAACGATCAAGGTAGTTCAGAGCCTTTTCATAATCTTCCAGCTCAGCATGAACCAAACCAAGATTATAATAGGCAGTTGCTATGCCGCTGGGGTTTTGGGCTTCCATTTCCAATTGCAGCGATTGATCATAATAATTCAGTGCTTTAGCAAAATCACCACGCTCAGAATGTGCTCTTCCCAGATTACTCAAAGCCAGAGAGATCGATTCCGTAGAACCTATCTGCTGTTCCAGTTCCAAAGCCTCTCGATAATATCTCACAGATTCGGCATAATTCTCCAGACTATGATGCAGACTGCCAAGATGATTTAAAGCCAGCAACATGTTATTCCTGTCTCCAAGCTCTCTCGTCAGTGTAAGTGTATTAAGAAAATAAAAAAGTGAGCGATCATAATTGCAAAGCCGAAGCTGTGTGAGACCTGCCTGTATCTGTGCTGCAGTCATGCCTTTCTTATCATTCAATGTAGAAAAAAGATTCAAGGCTTTCAGTTGATAACTAAGTGCCGGCTGATAATTACCCAGGCGATAATGTGCTTTGCCGATCGTGAGCAGTGAGATTGCCGTAGCTTCACTTGATCTTAACGCAGAAGCCAGCTCGTACGCTTCGGTGCTGAGTTCTACACTTTTGCGGGGTGATGTCTTTAAATATATCTCTGCCAATTGGTTCAAAAAATTAACTCGTTCAATCCCGGATAAACTGTTGATGACATATTCCAAACTGTCTATCTCGGTTTGCAGGCAAAAACCCAAACCGGTAAAAGCAACAAATATCAATATCAGGATCGCATACTTCATTCTAAACCATCTCATTATAATTTGTATATAGAATTATTTACTACATTTTTCTGACAAGGTTTTTTTGTACAAACAGTTCAGAAAACTGTTTTAAACAAATATTTGACATTGTGTAATATTGATTTATACTCTATTTTTAAAAGAAGAAGAAAAAATATAAGGAGTGTTTGATGGAACATCTAACAAAAGAATCATTTAAACAAAAAATCCATGATTATGAAAAAAACAAAGATTGGAAATTTCTGGGAGAAAAGCCGGCCATTATCGATTTTTATGCTGATTGGTGTGGTCCCTGCAAGGCAGTTGCACCCATTTTAGAAGAATTGGCAAACGATTACAAAGGTAAGATCAATATCTACAAAGTTGATACTGAACAGGAACAGGAATTGGCAGCTGCATTCGGCATTCGCAGCATTCCCTCACTGCTTTTTGCGCCGTTGGGAGAAAAACCCCAGATGGCAATGGGTGCTTTACCCAAATCTTCCTTTGAAGAGATCATTTCCGAACTTCTGAAAGTGGAGAAATAACACAAGAACAAACAAAAGCCCGGCGAAAACCGGGCTTTTGGTTATAACATCTTCATTTACAGTTAATTAAAGAATAGGTGTCTATTATCTTCGACTTTGGCATTTTCCAGAAGTTCGCGATACCATTCATTCAAATGTTCTTCTTTTTTCTCTTCCAATGTTGAAGTATAAATTTCTTCTTTTTCTGCCTCAAATTTTTCCATATCCGGTTTTGTACGTTTGGAAATGAATGCAATATAAGCTCCATAATCTCCTTTGATGAGATCTGTAACTTCAGCAGCTTCGTGTTCCAGTATTTTCTCATTTAAGACAAGATCCTGACGAATGCTCGGGATTGTTTGATCAACGACAATATCCGTAGCATCAATTATTTTGATACCTTGTTTTTCGGCAGCTTGCAGATAATTTTCCTCACTATTTTCTTCCACAAATTTTTCTGCAATTTCATAAACTTTCTGCAGTTTCTTCTCTTGTTCCACTTTTCGTCTTACGTTTGCTTCCACATCTTCCAATGCCATATAATGATCTCCCACAGCATAAGATATCTCTGCGATAACAAATGAATCATCTCCCACCTTGAAGGGCTCGTGCAGTTTTCCCACTTTGTTTTTGAAAGCAAAAGCAATTTGTCCTTCATCTCTGCCGATTCCGGAGATAAATTGTCCATCTTCGTAAAACTCTCGGGTTTCCTGAACTTCATAGGCTAATTCTTCGGCAGCTTTGTCCAAACCAATATCTTCTGCCCGTTCGAAAAGATCGTTAACTAGAAACTCGTGATTTGCTCTTGTTTCAGCAGAAGGTTCAAATTTGATGAGAATGTGACTGGCTTTGACCATGGGATTTCCTTCCGGACTTTTTTTCTTACCGGTGGTTTTGATGATGTGCCAGCCATATTGGGTTAATACGGGTTCACTGATCTCGCCGATTTCCATGGAAAATGCTGCTTCGCTGAATTCCGGCACCATTCTTCCCTCTTCAAAATAGCCCAGATCACCGCCTTTGGGAGCAGAAGAATCCTGAGAAAACTGACGGGCAAGATCTTCAAAATCTGCACCTGAAACAGCTTCAGTGTATAGTGAATCAATTTTTTCTTTGGCTGCGTTCTTATCAGCTTCGCTGGCAGTTACATCCAAACGGACATACTTATATTTTCGGGCAGGTCCTCTTTTGAATTCCTCAATATTTTCTTCATAATATGCCTGTTTTTCTTCCTCAGTTACTTCCACTTCTTTTACCAGACTCTGTTCGAAATAAATAATTTTCGCATTGGCCTTATTGTTGTCATTGATGTATATATCCTTTAATTCTTCATCAGTTAAGCTGACTTCAGATTTCACATCATCATATAATTTTTCGTAGGGCAGCATACTTCGAACACGATTTTCCATATAGGCAGCAAATTCTAGATTTTCCAGTAACAGATCTGTATATTTTTCCTTATCGAATTTACCGTCTGTCTGCAATTGTTCAATTGCTTTGATATCTTCTGGCGGATCTTGCAAAGCAGCAATCACATCGCCATCTCTAACTTTGATACGACGTTTCTTTATCTCGCGGTCGAATAAGATTCTTTGTTTCAATTGATTCCAGGTCTGTTCATTCAACTGCTCAGCCAGTGCGTCATCAAATTCCACTTCGGGATTTTGCTGCGCATGAGCTGCATAAGTATTTTTCAACATCTCCTGATATTCCGGGAAAGTGATTTTTTCATTTTCGATTATGCCAACATATTTATAGGGATTTTTGATAAAAATACTGGAAATCCCGCCAATCGCCATCGACAATATAAACAAAGCTGCGATAATAATAATTATCCAAGATGCGTTTCGTCTTAAACCTTCTAACATTTATTCTCCTCCAAATAACCGATCATTATTATTTTGATTCACCTGATCATAATTATTTTCGGAGCAATAACTAAAATCACTGATTTTTATACAAGTTTTTTTTGCAAAAAGTTTTCCGTAAAACAGCCTTAACCGACCGAAGAAAATCAGCTTAAAAGATTTTAAGGTTGCTAATTTTGCAAATTGCTATTATTGTATAAAGTAAATGAATCAGCAAGCTTGACAAGATAATACGATTTAAAATTTTGGTATGTCACTTGTGAAAAAAGGGAGGTGAGTTTAGTGCCGAAGGTAATTGCCAGAGAAGGTGAATCTTTTCAGGTAACACTGAGAAAATTCAAAAAATCTTGCGAAAAAGCCGGATTGCTTTCAGATATTAAGAAAAATAATTATTATGAAAAGCCGTCTGTGAAGCGTCGCAGAGAAGAAAAAGAAGCTCGCAGAAAAGCTTTGAAACTTCTTAGAAAACAGAAACGTTTTAATAGAATGTAAAGATGATTTCTAAGATTGATCAGGCGATAGAAGCAGCTCTCCGCAGCAGACAGGCAAAACGGTTGAAAGTGCTCAGATCTATCAAAGCTGTGCTTAAATATGCACAGATCGAACAGAAAAAGCAGTTGAATGAAGATCAAGCGATCTCTGTATTGAAGAGCCAGATAAAGAGCAGACAGCAGGCAATTGAACTTTACAATCAGGGTAATAGACCTGAACTTGCCGAAAACGAGCAAAGCGAAATCGAAATCATCGAAAGCTTTCTGCCCGAACCTCTTTCGGAAGCAGAATTGGAAGCTATGGTAGATGTCATGATCACAGAATTGGCTGCCAGCACGATGAAAGATATGGGCAAGGTCATGAAAGCTCTTAAGGATAAGCTGGGAAGTCAGGCAGATGGCAAAATCCTGAGTCAGCTTGTAAGAAGGAAATTGCAGGCATAATAACCAAATCAGAAACTTGATTTCGGAAAGAATACAACGGGGAGAACATCATCTCCCCTTTTTTTCTGAAAGTAAGAAAGTGAGGATAGAAGATGCATATTTTAGATATTATAATTGGTATATTTCTTTTAGCCTTTGTGATCAACGGCTTGAGAAAAGGTCTCATCCAAAGCGTTCTGGGTCTTTTGGGGCTAATTTTGATCATCGTACTCATCGTCAAAGTTGGAACTCCGGTCAAGTTCATGCTCATCCAGGAGTTGGGAATCAACGAGATTATTGCGATGATATTGTCTTACATTCTAATTGTTATTTTCATTGTTATCATCATTCGCTTGGTCGGCTGGATTTTGGGCAATATCATCAGCGTTCTCAATGCAGGTTGCCTCGATAAGATTCTGGGAATGATCTTTGGTTTTTTGAACGGTGTTTTGATCATCGCAATCATTTTGATTTTACTTGATATTTCTCCCATCAGAAAAACCGTGCGCAATGCTACCCGAGATTCAGTGGCTGTGCAATATATTCGCAAGTTCACCCACATTGTGGACAGCAACTTTCCGGATACAGAAAAGCTCAAAATCCCGATTGAAAAATCAATGGAAGATCTTGATAAGAAATTTACAGAGACGATCGAGCAGAAAACGAAGAATTAATGAATTCATTCCAACAACTTGAATACACAAAAATCAAAGCCATTCTGGCTGCAGAATGTCATTCCGGTCTGGGAAGAGAGCTGGCAGCGGAATTACATCCGCTTTCATGTAGAAAATCTATTCAGGATAAACTCGCTTTGAACAGCGAAATCCAGAATTTACTGAAAACCGGATTATCTTTCGATCTCACTCGAATCTCTCAAATCGCTGAATTAATCAATTCCAAAAAGCATCAGGTTTATAGTTACGAAGAATTTCGTCAGATCTATTTCAATTTACAAGCTGCCAATCAAATCAAATGCCCCGATGAGAATCAGGAAGATAATCCAGAGTTTATGCAGTTGATTTCCAAACTGGTTAAACTGCCGGAACTGGAAAGAAGATTTCGAGAGATTTTTGATGCAGAGGGACTCGTCTTGGACACTGCATCCCCAGAATTAGCCGTCATTCGTAAACGAAAGCGAAAACTTAGACAGAACATCACCAGTCTGCTCAATGCTAAATTGGCAGAATTTGAATCAAAAAACTATGTTCACGACAAGATTGTAACTCAGCGTGACGGACGGTTTGTAATACCCTTAAAGGAAAGTTCTGCCACTTTTGTTCCGGGGATTATGCACGGCAGATCGGGCAGCAAAAATTCTGTTTATCTGGAGCCGCAGGAAGCAGTGAGCGTGAATAATCAGATCGATCTTGCCAACAGCGAGGAAAAACAGGAGATCTTTCGAATTTTCAAAGCATACACCGATCAACTCCGAGAATATAGACAAGATTTATGCCAGAACACCAAAATCCTGCAGCAGATCGATTTTCATTTCGCTGCGGGACGATTTGCCAATTACATTTCCGCCACCAAACCGGATATCGTAGAAAAACCCATCATTTCATTGAAAAATGCCCGTCATCCGCTGCTAATTCATTCTTATAAATCAATCGAAAAAGTAATTCCATTCAATCTGGATCTAGGATTAGATTTCAAATTGTTATTGATTTCCGGGCCGAACACGGGCGGCAAAACAGTTACCTTGAAAACAGTTGGACTTTTAACTCTGATGGCACTTTCCGGTTTGCCCATTCCGGCTGCTTTTGACAGTAGAATCGGGATTTTTCATCAAGTATTTGCCGATATCGGTGATAACCAATCGCTGGAAAATGCTTTAAGCACATTTTCTTCTCATATCGGAAATATCGATGAGATGGTAAAAAAGGGCAACGAAAATTCACTGATCTTGATCGATGAGATCGGTGCTGCCACCGATCCCGAACAAGGGTCTGCTTTAGCTCAGGCAATTTTGGAAGAATTAGCGAAATTAAGTTGTATCGGCATTATCACAACTCATTATACAGCACTCAAAATCTTTGCCGAACAGCATCCAAACTGTTTAAACGCTGCAATGCAATTTGATTCCGAAAATCATATTCCCACCTACAGTTTTAGACTGGGTTTGCCCGGCAACAGCTTTGCAATCGAAGTGGCATCCCGATTGGGAATGCAGGAAAATCTGATTGAACGCGCTAAAGAACTGGCTGGAAATCAGAGTGTGGAAATGACCGATCTTCTAACAAAAATGAGTAAAGAAAAACAAGCAATATCCCGTCAGCTATATGAATATGAATTGAAAACGGCGCTTTTAAACAGAAAGATTTCAGAACATCAAGAGCAAATTGATGAACTGGAAGAAAACAGCAAGATCATCAAACGCAGATCTTTACGTGAAGCTCGCGATTATTTGACGACTATGCAAAAGGAATTGAATAGTGAAATTGAAACGATCAAGAAGTCTGACAAGAAGGAACGTAAAGAACTGCTGGATAAAATGTTGAATGATATAAATCAGCAAAATCTTAAATTGAAGCAGCAAGAAGATGATCTGCAAGATATTCAGCGCAAACCCCTGCTTGAACCGAAAACAGGTATGCAGGTCTGGATCAAAGATATGGAAACTGAAGCTGAGATCGTCGAGATAAATGAGAACAACGTGAAAGTTGATATCGGCGGAATTTTTTTTACAACATCCCGCGACAATCTTTATCATTTCTCTGCCAAACCGAACAAGGTCAGATCGCAACAGATCAGCCTTCCCAGACCTGATGTGAAAATGGAACTGAAAATTCTGGGCAACACCTTCGAGGAAGCATTGCCCAAGATCGAAACTTTTATCGATAATGCTGTTTTGTGCGGGTTGGAAAGATTACGTATCGTGCACGGCAAGGGAACTGGTGCGCTGCGAGCCAAAGTACGCCAATTTTTGCGCCGAAAAAAGAAAGTTGCCGATTTCTTTTCTCCTCCTCCCGAAGCAGGCGGGGACGGAGTAACGGTCGTCATCTTGGAGAAATGAGAAGATGGATGAGAGATTAATCGACGAAATCATAGAAAAAAACAATATTGTCGATGTGATCGGCAAATATTTTCCACTCAAAAAAACCGGCAGCAATTTCAAAGCCCGCTGCCCTTTCCATGATGAAAAAACTGCTTCTTTTGTTGTGAGTGAAAAGAAGCAGATCTTCAAATGTTTCGGCTGTGGTAAGGGCGGAAATGTTATTCATTTTGTGCAGGAATATGAGAAGCTCTCTTTCTATGAAGCCCTCAAAAAACTGGCTGCCCGTGTGGGAATTGTGCTGCAGCAGTCCAAGGTGGATACCAAAAAGAGAAATCGGCGTGATCTGATTTATTCCATCTATAAATTGGCAGGAGATTTCTTTGCCGATAATCTTTTCAAGCACGGCGATTTCGCTTTGCAATATCTTTCGGAGCGCGGTTTCAGCAATGACACGATCCAAAAATTCCAAATCGGTTTTGCTCTGGACAGCTTCACGGCTTTGCGAAATTATCTGTTGAAAAACAACATCAACGAGAAAATTTTGCCAAACACAGGCTTATTCACCCAGAATGGCAGAGACCTTTTCCGCAATCGACTGATGTTTCCGATCCACGATCATACCGGCAAGACCGTCGCTTTTGGCGGCAGGATATTGCATGAGGATCAGGAAGGCGGTAAATACGTAAATTCTCCGACTACAGAAATTTACACCAAAGGCAATGAACTTTACGGGCTGTTTCTGACAAAATATGAAATCCAGAAAAAAGACGCTGTACTGATCAGTGAAGGTTATACTGATTTTTTGAGATTATATGAAAAGGGATTTGTCAATTCCACAGCTTCGCTGGGAACATCCCTCACAGATGGACAGATCAGGCTGTTAAATCGTTATACCAATAATTTTTATATTCTCTATGATGGCGACAAAGCCGGCAGGAATGCTGCTGTTCGAGCAGCAGGAAATGTCATCAAACAAGGCGGCAAGGCTTATCTTGTTTTGCTTCCTGATGATGCAGATCCAGACAGTTTCCTGCAGGAAAATGATCCGGCAGAGTTACAAAACTTGATCGAAAAAGCTACAACTTTGCCGAAATTCCTTCAGGACGACAGCAGCCTGAATATGGAAACAAGAGCAAAACTCGATACGCTGATTGAAATCTTGAATAAGATCGATGACGAAATCTCAAAGGAATTATTCATCAAAGAAATCTCAGAAATCTTTGGAATAAGCGAGCATGCCATCCGCAGTAAAATTAGACCGAAGAGAAAAAAAGCAGATACTAAAACCACTCAGAATTTGGTTCTCAATAGATTCGAAGAAGAGAGAAATCTTATTTGTTTATTATTAAATAATAAATTCCTATACAAAAATGTTGCACAGGAGATAGATTCTACTTACTTTTTTTCAGATGAATATAGAAACATTTATAAATTGATGCAGGAGCATATTGAGGATATGAAGCAGATCTCAACTTTGCTGGATATGACAGAAGATGATCTTATTAAAAATGATATCACTGAATTAATGATGTTGCAGACTCCCGATATTGCTGTAGAAGAATTAATAAAAAATCTCAAGTTAAGGAAATATCAAACTGAACTCAAAGATATTAATAAAAGGATTCTGGAAAATCCAAAAGACAGGGAGCTTTTCTCCCAGAAAAATGAGTTAAGAAAAAAAATTCTGATGCTTGATAAAAAAATCGTTAGAAGAACCCTCTATTAAAAGGAGAGTGAATGCTTAGTTATAATGAATGCATTAAAAAATTAGTAGATTTGGCCAGAAAAAATAATAATCTTCTCACCTTTAAACAGATTAACAACATTCTGCCCAGCAATCCAATATTTTTGGATAAAATCGATGATATCATAACTGACATCGTGGAAGAAGGGATCGAGTTGATCGACGAGACCCAGAAGCGCGTTACAAAAAAGAAGGTTGCTGTCAAAAAGAACAAGGCGACCAAAAAATTTCAGAACAAACGCTATTATGACGATCCTGTCAGAATGTATTTGGGGGAGATGGGCAGAGTCCCGCTTCTGGATCGGGAAGGCGAAGTTCGCATTGCCAAAAAGATCGAAAGTGGTCAGAAGTACATCAATAAATACATCTTTATGAGCGGCAGCACATTACGGGAAATGGAAAATTTCCTGCACAGATATCGTGAAAAAAGAGTTAAACTGGATCAAATTTTTAAGATCGAATACGGAACCTGGATGGATAAAGCTCAGGAAGCGATGCTGATCAATGAATTTGAGCAGGTTATCAAAGAAGCCGGAGCAATATTTGATGATATTGGAGAACAGATCGACAACAGTGAATATGATGAAACCGGGCATTTGCTGGATCATGAAAACATCGAGAAAAAACGCTTCAAGATAATCGAGATATTCGATCGTATAACCTATAATGAGAAGCTTCTAAAAAGAATGGTTTACAGAATCAGAAGTCTGGTGGACCGAATAAAAGATAGTCAAAAAACTATAAAACAGCTTTCTAAAATCCGTAAATTCAGCATCGATGAGATCTGTACATTCGGCAGAAAAGCAAATAAATCTCCCGAAGATTATGATGCCGTTTATGAAGAAACCAATATCGAACCAAATGTGTTTATCGAAACCCTGCGCAAGATTAAAAATGCCAGACGCAAAATCCGCCGTGTAGAACTGGAAACAAAAATGACTGCCAATGAAATGGTGGATCTGCTGGCAGAAGTGGAACGCGGCGAGAAAATGAAGGAACGTTCCAAAAACGAAATGATCGAAGCAAATGTTCGCCTTGTCGTCAGTATTGCCAAACGATACAACAACCGCGGTTTGGATTTTCTTGATCTTATTCAGGAAGGCAATACCGGTTTGATGCGGGCTGTGGAAAAATATGATTACCGCAAAGGTTTCAAATTCAGTACTTATGCCACCTGGTGGATTCGTCAAGCCATCACCCGTGCCATTGCCGACCAAGCCAGAACTATCCGCATTCCGGTTCATATGATCGAATCCATTAACAAAGTAAAACGTGCCAGCCGGAAGCTTCTGCAGGAACTTGGTAGAGAGCCTTATCCGGAAGAAATAGCTGTGGTTCTGGACCTGCCGGTAGATAAGATTAAAAGTATTTTGGCGATAACCAAGGAGCCAGTTTCTCTGGATAAACCTATTGGTCATGAAGATGAAGACAGCCTTCTCGGCGATTTTATCGAAGATAAGGGCACGATCTCACCGGAAAGAATGGCCGAGCGTACACTTCTCAGAAAACAAGTCGATGAAATTTTGCGAACCCTCACCCCGCGCGAAGAACGCGTTATTCGTTTGCGTTTCGGCATCGATGACGGCTATCATAGAACACTGGAAGAAGTCGGAAACATCTTCAGCGTTACCAGAGAAAGAATTCGTCAGATCGAAGATAAAGCCTTGCGAAAATTACGACATCCAACTCGCAGCAATGTTCTGATGAAATTTATCGAAAATTTCAACGTCAAGTAGAAAAAGAGGAAACTCTTGACACGAAATTAGCTGATTTTGTTTTTACATACTCAAAATTTTGTAGATCTTTAGAATATAAATTTCGGGCCTATAGCTCAGTTGGTAGAGCTTCCGGCTCATAACCGGACGGTCAGAGGTTCGACTCCTCTTGGGCCCACCAACTTGAAAACCTCGTATTTTCGAGGTTTTCACATTTCACAGGAAAATATATTGTTACAGTTTATGTTTTGAAGGGAACTAAAAGGTATGTTGGAATTACCAGTAACCTTGAAAGAAGAATGAAAGAGCATAAACGCAAAGCTTCCAAAGGAAGCCAGGTAATTGGTGATTTCAAACTGATTCATTCAAAAGATTTTGCTGACTACGAAACTGCTCGAAAACATGAAAAGTTTCTTAAAAGTGGAGTTGGAAGAGCTTGGCTTGATAATTTCGAAAGCGGTCAGAGCCAGCCATAGGCTGGTAAAGCTTGTACGCCTTTGGCGTATTCGACTCCTCTTGGGCCCACCAACTTGAAAACCTCGTATTTTCGAGGTTTTCACATTTCACAGGAAAATATATTGTTACAGTTTATGTTTTGAAGGGAACTAAAAGGTATGTTGGAATTACTAATAACCTTGAAAGAAGAAGAATTATTTTTTCGAAAAAAAACACCTCATTAACCATGCAATTCAAATTTTTGACAATTGAGAAACAGTATGTGTCATCCTGAGTTCGACTTTAGTCGTAGGTACGTGTCCGGCGAAGCCTAGAATTTATTCGGAGCGAAGACGGATCGAAGAATGATACAAAAAATAATAATGCGACACTTCGATACGTCTCTGGCAGTTGCCGGATCCTACTAAGTGTGACTGAGAATTAATAATATGAAAAAGAATTGATAAAATAAGCAATGCAGAAGAAGTTCATCAAAACCTTTTCTTGCGGCGTGTTTTGCCGGCTGGACGATCATATCTTTTTTTATTCTTGCTGGTAACTTTCCTGCTGGAACGAAAATTTCTTTTGGAACCGGTATTGTCTTTTCCTTTAGCTTCCACTATCAGAGGTTTTTTGTCTTTGCCTTTTTTACGAAAAGTTCTGATGATCTGTTCCGCTTCCGAAAATGGTACGTTGGCAAAGGAAAAATTATCGTAGATCTGCACATCCCTTATCAGGCGCGCTTCCACCATTGCCTCATTCTGGATAAGATTGACCAGTTTTTTAGGATTCATCTCGTCTTTCCGACCCAGAGCAATAAAGAGTCTAGTAATGCCTTCCTGATCCGGTGAATATTCCGAACGGATTTTATCGACCTGTTTCTGCTTTCTGACCGGTTCGAAGATCTCGATATACTTTTCGGCGGAAAATTCATCTTTATAGGCATGCTCCAGTAGTGCCGAGATCACTTTGTCCGGCGGATATTCTGCCAGCAGTTCATTTGCCAGTTCCAGATTCTGTTGATAACTCTCATCTACAATTATGTTTTCGAGTTCTTCCCTAATGCGAGCGCGTTTCAGTTTGAGGAGTTCATTCACCTTGGGTAGAGATTCTTTACGGATCTCCGATTGGGAAACATGCTGGATCTGCATCAATTTGCGATATTCGGAAGGGGTGATGAATGTGATTGCAGTTCCTTCTTTTCCTGCTCTGCCGGTTCTGCCGATGCGATGCACATAACTTTCCGGATCCTGGGGAATGGAATAATTCAACACATGCGTAAGCTCTTCTATATCGATGCCGCGAGCCGCTACATCGGTGGCGACCAGAATGCTGATCCTTTTCTTTTTGAACTGTTCCAGAATGCGTTCCCGCTGTGCCTGAGAAATATCACCATGCAGAGCTGCTGCATCATAGCCGCGATCTACAAGAGCATTTGCCACATGATCTACCTTCAGTTTGGTACGGCAGAAAACCAGTGCATAAAATTCCTTTTCCACATCGATAATACGACAGAGAGCTTCAAATTTGTCGGAAGCTCTAACTTCAAAATATATCTGATCGGTCAAATCCACTGTAAGTTGCTTTGTATCTACTTTCACAACTTCGTATTCACTCATATAATTTTCGGCTAACTGCACGATCCGATTGGGCATAGTCGCCGAAAATAACAGCACACGTTTTTCTCGTGGTGTTTTGGAAAGTATCAATTCTATATCTTCGATAAAACCCATGTTCAGCATTTCATCCGCTTCGTCCAGCACCATGAATTTTATGTTATCCAGATTCAGCGTTCCCCGCTTCAGATGATCGATCACACGACCGGGCGTTCCCACCACAATTTCAACGCCTTTTTTCAGACGACGCAATTGCTGATCATAAGATTGACCGCCATAGATTGGCAGCACACCAATTTTCCTGCCGCCTCGAAATGAATTCATTTCTTCTGCCACTTGAACTGCAAGTTCACGGGTGGGAGCCAGAATCAGGGTTTGCACTTTTCCGGTATTTTCTGCCAGTTGATCCATGATCGGCAGTCCGAAAGCAGCGGTTTTACCGGTTCCGGTTTGCGCTTGTCCCACGATATCTTTTTCATTTTTCAAAAGCAGCGGAATGGTCAGCTTTTGAATGGGAGAGGGTTCTTCAAATCCCTTGCAACTTATCGCCAGCAGGGACTGCTCTGACAAACCCAGTTTTTCGAATTTTTCTAAATTACTCATGTGTATCCTACATTAATTATTTGCAACAGCCAGAAGGACAATATAAAGCTTCTGAAAATCACGTAAGCTAAAATTTCTGAGGCAGTTATATTAGCAAGCTATTTATTTGGAAGAAAGAAAAATATACTTACAGTTTGGTTGTGGAAAGTCCCTTTCCAAAAACTACTCTTGATGATTATACTCTGCTGGTTTCGGAAAGTTCGGATCGATGGAGAAAAACTTTCCGACAGCTTCTCACAAAAACTGCGAAAGAAGCTGTCGGAAATGATCTTGTTATCTCAAAATTGATCAGCGTCTTTTGGAGCTGATTGAATCAACATATTCACTATCAATCGGTTGGTCGCTGACGATTATTCGGAAAAATTTCCTGTCTTCTCCAGACAAATTGTAAAGATGATTAGGATTTTGGGTTACGGTTATCAGGTTAGAATCATCACAAACAAAATCTGCCTGATCAGCGCCATAAACGAGATACCAGATACCGTTCAGTTCAGGATAGGAATTTCCCTGAAAACTTCCCTGGGTTACAGCTATCCAATTCAACTGTAGTTGATTATTTTCTGCCACTATATTCAATTCTTCCACCGGATCGGGCGGAATGTTATCTACCGAATAACCGGAATCCGGCAAAGATTCATAATAGATGGAAACCAGGTCAGTATGAGCGATCACTTCAAACATGCTGTAATTAAGCTCATTGTTGCAGGAATCGAACAATGTGGACGCAGTAAGCGCATAGAGTTCAGTCTGCAAAGCCGGTAACTGGTTGATGAAGGTGAGAATCTGTTCATCGTTTCGCTGCCAGTAATATTGTTGTTCTCTATCTTGTTCAAAATGTTCCAGCACAAGATTGGGATCGGAGAAAGTATTAGCTTCCAGGTTTTCAGAAAACTCTTCGTCGAATCGCCAAACCGAATAAGTGGTGATGGGAATGGGAGAATTGGGAATGTCCAGGCTGCTGCGATTCCACAAAACCTGCACCTGCCTGCCTTGATCGTTGGGCACATCATCTATAGATACGATGAAGGGCAGACGATCAGCGAAACAGGGATATAAATATCCCACAAAACCATCATAATTTGCACTTTCGGCACTACCCTGAAAACCCTGCGCTACAGCAGTATCGGTAGAGTATGAAGTATTTATCTGCCTGCCGCCGGTGGAAGTGAAAAGACTGCGCTGCAAAATATAATTAGTTTGTGCAAAAAGCCCTGTTGTAAACATCAGCAATGTAATAGAAATTAACGTTTTACGCATGCCAGCCTCCTAACGGCAATTTACAAAGACTTTCAGTTTTCCGCTGCCGTTGGCGTTTTCTAATGCTTTTCCCAGAATGCCGATCTGCCAGCTATCGGTATCAACGATGGAACGGGCGGTTCCCTGATCGGAGACAGTCATTTTTTTACCTGCTTCGATATTAGCGGAATTATCAATTTTTACATCGGCCGGTCCGAAAACGATTACAGAAAGATATTCTCCAAAACTGGCGCTGCCCTGGGCATGACGGAAAGATTTCGTGATGGTTGTATTTCCTTCGTGCTCTTCAATCTCTTCCCGCACATAAACCTTGTATTCCACAACGCCAAACACGGCTTCCGAATTGGCGGCATTTGCCTTCTGTACATTTACCAGAGGTGCTGTATCTTCATTTCCTAAAACGTTTTGCTGATAACCACCGGCAATGCAGACCAGATCTCCCGCTTCCAGAACTTCTGAGCCGCTGTTGCGCACATGCGTGCTGATGCTGCGGGTATATATGTTGCTTGCATGGATCTTATCGCCAGTATAAAAACCATATTCGCCGTTAGCATTAGCTGTGTTGGCATAAACACCGATATTGACAGCAGACACGATTTGAATGCCATTGTCTCCAGCAGAATTTACTCTAAGACCATCAAGTCCAACTGAGTTTACATAAAGTCCATAGTCGCTAGCAGAAAAAACATGTACTCCATCACCGCCAGCTTCTTCAATAAAGACTCCATAACGGTTAGCAGAACGAACAGAAACTCCGTCTAAATCTACTTTTCCTACATTGTCAACGGCAATTAAAACTG
>NPID01002376.1_pt1 | contig 54699 bp, 40 predicted proteins | sample 8637491 | NCBI WGS metagenome assembly NPID01 (sample SAMN07420843, study PRJNA396082) | bioreactor metagenome | isolation source: sample BA6 brine-fed electro-methanogenic bioreactor BA | place: Japan: Kochi | collected 2016-06-14 | reverse complement strand
TGTAGAGACACGCCATGGCGTGTCTCTACAAACTAATCCCTCTAACCCAACAACGACAATAAAATATTAAATCCCTATAGTAGAGACGGGGCATGCCCCGTCTTTACAAACGAATATTAATAAGAGGCGTTGCACCCAAAATTTCTAACCATAATTTAGAAATAATTTCTAATTAGATAATTTATTCATCTTTTGGGTCTTTTTTCCCTTCTTTTATTGCAGACTGAATATTCTTTATAAAGAAGGAAGGAGTTACACCGGTATAACTTGAAAATGCTTTGATAAAAGCAGACCTGCTGTTGAAGCCACAATGATCAGCTATTCCTTCAATTTTATAATTATCAAAAAAACCACTTTTAATAAGTCTTATAGATTCTTGAATTCTAAAATTATTTATATAAGTAACAAAATTGATATTTAAAATGGAGTTAATTGATTTAGAAAGATATGACCTATTAGTTCCTAATATTTCAGCAGCTTTAACTATGGTTAAGTCTTTTTGTAAATAAATTTTATCATAATTCATTCTTTTTTCTAAATTTAATATCAGATCACTAAACTGAGATTCTTCTTGACCATTTTCAGATGTGTTATTTCTCTCATTAAATTTTACTTCTTTATCAGCAGATATTAAACTTTTTCTTACCAACTCAAGATTTGCCTTTCTTAATCTGAAATAAAAAATGATAACGATCAATAAAGCTAAAGTAATCGTTATTCCTCCGACTAAAAGAAAACTGTTCTCTCTCTTTTTATTCTCAAGGATCAAATTAAGATTTTCATATTCCGATTTTGCTAATAGTTGAAGATATTTCCATTTATTCATTTTTGTAGTCAGTTTATCGGACAACATCAATGCTTTATTTAAATGAATAATTTGTTCATTACTATTTCCTAATTTTTCATACAATTTTGCTTTGTGCGTTATCAAGTCAACATCAAAAGATAAACTATAAAAATCATCATCTAGCTGAAATGAACTTAATTGAGCATAATAAAGAGAAGAATCATACTGTTTCTTATCAAATAAAATTTTACTTTGCTGTGAGTTCTGCTTTATACCTTTAAGCCATTTAGCAAAAAAGAACTCTTCACTTTCATTTTGCAATTGAGCAGTTAAAGAGTAGCCTCTGTTTTCAATTTGAGAGCAAGTCTGGTATTTATCTAATATCATTTGTTGTTTTCAACCTTAAAATATGCCTAATTTCTTTTAATAACTTAATCAGAGATACAAATATATCACATTTGATGAGATACCAAAGTGAAATAGTATTAGAATTAACAATGATATTTTTAGCTAGGTTGGTTTTTGCCACTAACTAATTTTATCTAATAAATCCACCAAATTACCAAACAGACCTTTTTTTAATGGAGATTCTGTTGTTTGCATTTTCTGCCGTAAGTAATCCTGTGGCACTTGTTTTTTAATCAGAACTTTGGCAAGTTTTCCTAATTCGTTTATCAACTCATTTTCATCTAATGTGTTTTTGTGTGAGGGAGTAACGACCTTTTGTTTTTGCTGCAAACGCAACAAAAAATCTTTGTATTCGGCTTGCATTTCCTGAAATTCAAAGGCAGTTCCGCCTTTATCGGGATGTAGTTGTTTTGCTAATTTTCTGTAACGTAGTTTGGCTTGTTCAATATCGGTTATGCCTAAGAAATACTTCATAGCTGTTCAAATTCTTCAAGTGTTATACAAAAATGTTCCAGGATTAAAAGGAGCTGTTGTTTGTTGTAGTAATGACGTTTGGTTTGCCCTGTATTGGCTATCTGTTCTTTTAATTGAGGACACAATTCAATATCTCTTCGTAGTTGTTGCATAGCTGCATCAACTGAAACGCTATCCGGGTAAAGTTTCTTTACCAAATCCTGCTTTAATATAGTTCTTCGTACTATCATAGCGTTGGATTTGGGTTGAAAAATGAGCGATAACGCACCTGAAATATTGAGAAAAGCAGCCTTGTAGAGTATATCTCAACTGCTTTTGAAGGCTTTTGAATACTTTTTAGCTTATTCAAAGTGCTTTTGAGTACTTTAAGACAATATTTAAAGTGCTTTTTTGAATATTGTATTTTTTGAAGGGGACTTTCAGCTATTAAATGAAAAAACGGTTGCTTTGTAACCAACAAAAGCCTCGAATTGAGACTTGCATTTAGAATGTAATGAAGAATTTTGGGCATAATCTATATAATTATACCCTTGACGGCTATGAATGTAAAGATAGCTTTTTTTAGTCTTGCTTAAAAAAAAGCAATAAAAAACCCGATACCAAAACTGATACCGGGCTATATCTTAGATTAACTACTCTTAATGAGAGTTGTTTGTCCGAATCTTTTGAATATCCTCAATGGCAATATCTGTTATTTCGGATATTTCTTTATCCGAATAACCTTTTGCAATCATTTTTACAACAACTTCTTTCTTACCTAAGTATTTCAGTTCGTTAGCTGCCTCTGCAAAAGCATCTTTAACTTGTGGTGAAATTGTTTCCATAATCTCATCAATTTTATCAGGTTCTAAACCAGAAACTTTATACAAATATAACGCTATTTTTTGGAAAATAGTTTCGTCAATTTCCTTTAACTGGCTGAACATTTCTCGTGCCAAATCAGGGTTGTTCTTGATAAAGCCAATCAGATTGTCGCTTCGTTTCATAAACCATACGGCTACTTTTACACTTGGTCGTTTAAAGTGTCGAATAATGGCGTGGTCTTCAATATCCTTAGTATCGAACAGGGCATAATCAAACAATGGTACAAAGCGTCTTAGTTCCTCCGGAACCTGAACAAAACCCGAATCCGTCCATTTCGGTTTTCCATGATAGAATACCATCGTTATAACAGGAGTAAGTGGCTGTTTGTTAGCTGCCTGATTTTCCCAGACATTCAGAATATAGCGAAGTAACTGTAAGTGTATGTTTTTATCGGGATAACTTTTGTGTTCGTACAGAAGCGATACTTTAATATTGGTATTCCCATAAAACATATTGCATGACACATCTTTAAAGTAGGGGGCAAGTTCCTGGTCAACGTATTCGGTTGGGTCATAAACAAGTGTTTCGGGTTTCAAACCTTGGAGCACTTCTTTGGGCAATGTGCCTAATAGCAAATCTTCAAGATTCTCTTTTACAGAGAAAAGGCTTTTAAAGAAATTGTCGTGAATATTATTGTTTTTCTGTACGTTACTGTTCTTTTTCATCGCATTAAAAGTGTTTAAATGTATATTTATCTTATTCCTGTTTTATTGAAAGTTCTTTTGTTTTCAGAGCCTATGGTATTTTTCAAAAACTGTCCTCATTCCTCATTTATATCCTAAAATGTTAAATATCAGTTATATAAAGTGAGGACTTTGAGGATGGGTGAGGGAAAGGGTGTGCTTTTTCCTCTTTTGTCCCTCAATAATCCCTCATGTTTCCCTCAGTCGTCCTCACTTATTTTTAGAATAGAAAAGTTTATAGTATTATATATCAGTATATTATTATACTCTATACTTAGTAAGTGAGGAAATGAGGACGGTTTTTGCATTACTACCATTTATAAGCTTTAATAATGTGTTTTGATTTATATATTTAGATGAAGCGTTCAAGCTCAATACCTTGGTCTTTCAAGGTATCATAGTTTAGTATGTATGCACTTGTTCTATTGCTTCCGAACTGTACGTTCTTTCTGCGATAGTCAATAAATGAACGATGTTTCTTTAGGTATTCACCAATCACAGCCTGGTCTAACACGGTTATACCTTCTTTGCGAGCTTGTTCCCTGTATAAACCATGTATTGCACCAACTCTTAGATAAAGATGCTTTACGCTGTTTTCAGCAACTACAATTCTATAATGAGTATTATCGGATATTTTATAGAGATTAAGCAGGGATTGCAACACATGAAAATACTGTTCTACTTCATCGCTTTGGTTTTGTACCGAAATGGTAAGCCTAGCAGAACGTATTAAGGCTGTTTTTGCTGTTTGATATTCAAATGGGAATTTCAAATCGGATTGTTCCATTAGGATTTTCATTGGAGTAAGTACCGATGAAATATTCAAAACAGTTCTGCGGTCAACGTTACCAAATTCGCTTATCAGCTCATCCATAACCTCAGAACTAATACCAGGTTCTTCTTTAGCATAGTTCTCCTCAATTAAATATCGATTGTCGAATACTGAACAGGTAATATTGGTAAACTGCAAACTTTCTTCGGCTGCTTTGAACTCTTTTAGGTCTTCATAATTCCCACGGTTGGTATCATCAAATTCTCCTAGTAAGCTGCGACTTGAGAGAGCCGGGTCTTGTGTGGGTAAATCCTGACCGCTAATAATACCCGAACCCCTGGGCTTTGCAATACGAGTTTCGTTACCTCCAGATTTTACCCCTGTAAGCTTTCCATTGCGGTCGGCAATACCTTTTAACGCCTCGATGGTATTTTTATGGATGCTGTTCTTATACTCATTGCCCCAAAACGGATGGTTGGTTGTAGAGTCCATACTTCGCTGCATACCTGTACTTGTACTACCGGAAGCAAGGTTAATACCGTCTTCCATAGGTGGCTTGCCAAACATATACATGATACTTCGAGCTGCGGTACTTTTACCTGATTGGCGTTTCCCAAACAGGAATAGTAATGGGAAGTACCCGAAATTGGCTTTATAAATTACATCGCTGAAAACAGTGGCTATGTAGTAGGCAATTAATAGCTCTGCATTACCCGGATAAACCTTGTTCATTGATGATGCCCACTTACCAAAATCCCACTTGCTATTCTTTGGTGGTTGAATATACTTTGAGTTTTCCTTAAATGGGTTTCCGCTATCGCTTGTACCAATTCTCAATAATTTACCATAGGGCAGAAAGAAGAAATGTAAAAGATGTACCTGGCCCTGGTTAATTTTATCTTTCAGGTTATCTGCACCATATTTACCAACAAACTCTGCGGTTGTATTTAATACGTGAAAGGTGTCCCCAATACGAATCTGACTTTCGGGTGGAATCTCCTTAAACTCATCCATGCTGTTTATTCGTTTTGCATGGGTGGTAACACCATACTCATCAATCTCATGGAATGTTTTATCGTAATACAAACCATTGGCAAATACCCAAAAGCGGTTCTTTTCATTGTAGCCAACCCTTTCTAGTTCTTTTGCTTCGGGTATGCCCAAGAGCTTCACGTTTTTAATACTATCTAGCTGTGTGTCGTTGCCATACCAAAAGAAACCATGCCTACGGTGAACTTGCTTTTTAAAAGATGCAGGAGTACAAAAGTCATCCGATGATATGGTGGCAAGTCGTTTTCGTCCGTATTGGCTCATCAGGTTGAGAATGTATTTAAGGTCTGTTCGCCCTTGTGCATCCCTATGGAAAACACAGAACAAAGCTTCAAAAGTAAAATTTGATATTTGTTTAGGATTCTTACCTTCCACAGTCCAGTAAGCCCCTTTTTCTTCATAAAACTGATTTTCTAAAAGGTTTTCCTGTTGCTCTTTTTTCAGTTTTATAATGTCGTTGATGTTCTCCTTTTTCTTAACTTTTTTCTCTGTTGGCTGACTGTTTTCCTTTAGTGCATCCTGCCAAGCTTTTTTAGGTTTAATCTGTTCAGAAACAAAGTCAAGATAAACCTCCTGATTAGTTTTATCATAGCAACTAATCAGGGCAGCCATCCGCTTAATTACTTCCGATTTCTTAACCGGGTCACTGGCAAATCGTTCAGCGTATTCAGAGGTTTTGTATATGATGTAATCTTCCTGTTTTTCATCGTACTGAAGAAACGTCTCGCTATCGGTAAAAAGTGAATCAGGGTCTTGTTTTTCGGGTAGTACAACTACCGAAACATGGAATTGATTTTTAATAAGGATTTCTGCATTTCGGCACATGGCATTTCGTCCTGCACTATCGCCATCGTAAATGAGCGTAGCCTTATTGGTGTATTTTTTCAGGAGCTTTGCCTGTGCGCTGGTTAATGCCGTTCCGCCTGTTGCAACTGAATTTATTACTTCAATGGAATGCATCCGAAGCACATCGGTATAACCTTCAACTATATATGCCCGGTCTTCGTTTTTAATGGTGAACCTTGCAATATTCAAAGCATACAATTCATTGCCTTTAGTATAGATGCAGCTCTCGTGTGTATTTAGATACTTAATCTTTGGGTTTTCGTTCAAATCACGCCCGGCGAAAGCAATTGTGTGACCTTTGGAATTGCAAACAGGAAATATCAATCGGTTGTAGAAAAAGTCATAAATGCCTTTGTCGTTGCTTTTCAATACGCCAATTTCTTCAAGTATTTCTGTTTTTACACCTTTCTCCCTGGCATGGGTAAGTAGAGCATTTCCACTTGGAGCATAGCCAACATTAAAGCTGCTGTTTTCAGGAATAACAATGTTGCGCTGCTTTATGTAATCCTGTGCATTCTTATGATTGACCTGTTCCAAGAAGAACCTTTCAATGATATTACAAGCGATTTTCAGGCTTTCTTCATGTTTGAATTTGGCTTCATCCCAATTGGTACTTCTTTTCCATTCAAAATTGAGGTTTAAAAGTTTTGCGCCAATTTCAACGGCTTCTTTAAACTCAACATTTTCATGCTCTTTAATAAACTCAATGGCATTACCACCTTTATCGCAACCGAAGCATTTGAAAATACCCTTTGCCGGATTAGCGCTGAACGAAGCCGTTTTTTNNACACGCTTTGTAATTGCTCCCTGCTTTCTTTAGTGTGACAAAGTTGGAGACAACCTCATAAACTTCATCATTGATTTGCTCTATAACCCTTTTTGCATCCATCGGCTACCAATCTTTACCTGTCAATAATTCACGGTTGTTGCTATCGAGACTCATAAAGAACTCGTGAACGTTACCCCTGAAATCGTAAAATTTATCTAACAGGTGGTAGCCCATATCTGAACCCCAAATCTTGTAAAAGAGAGCATTCAACTCAAGCTGCGAATCCTCAATCATTTTCTGAACTTTTGTGCTATCAAACGGGATGCTGTTATAGCCGTTTTTCTCATAAAAACTCTTTATGCGGTTCTCGAAATAGTATAGCTTCGATACCGTATTAGGTGCTAATGCTGTCATTTTAATTTGTTTTGAAAATGAATCTTATTTGAAAATGGCAGGATTGCCCTTGTTCAATCCTGCCTAAACCATTATTAGCCGTCAAGGGTGGTTATTAAATTTTTTAAATCATCAATTGAAAAGCAGAGGTTTTTTTTCTCCTTCATTGCTGCTGTAAGTTCAATTCTTGCAGTAGTACTTTCTTTCCATTTAGGTAACATGTAAATGGTATCGCTTTCAAGAATTAAACCCAGGCGGTGAGTAAGACTTTTAGACCAACCAAGCCTATCATGTAACTTTTCGTCGGGATTAACTATGGTACATCCTAGATTCAATAATTGCTTTTTTAAGCTTTGAATGAAATTGGTATCGGTTTCGTAATGAATTCCGGAGAGATATATTGTCATTGCTTACGTTATTGAATTTATGGACGACCTAATAAATCATAAATCATCTGAACTTGTTTTGGGGTGTATGCTCTGCCTCGATATTCTCCTAGCTCATCTTTAATTGGTTCAAGCCAACGTTGAAGGGTTAAATAGCTTATATTGTATGCCTCCGTTAATTGATGCTTGCTTTGAGCGACTGGTTTTTCATTGTTTTCCATTATCTGAATGTTAAATGGTTAGTATTTGCCTCCTCTTTAAGCCTGTTTATCTCGCTCGCATAAATCTGCCAGGAACCGCCTTTAAATTCCTGTCTAGCTTTTAACATGTTTTTCTTGCAATAATGAATGACAGTAGTGTAGGGCATACCTGTCAGTTTGCTGAATTGATTGGGTGTGTAAAATTCTGGTTTGTCTTTTTCCGATAGCCTGTGAATCTCGCTTATGATTTTCTCAGAAAAACTGTTTAAGTCAGCTACGGTAACTAAATTGTTTAAATCTTCTTTCTGCATAATCGTATGTTTTTATTTCTACATCAATTTGTAAGCGAACATACATTTGCTGCAAACACGAAAAAAGGGACAGTGGGGGATGTCCCCCTTTGTCCCCTTTTGGTAACTATCATTAAATCAAGATGTAATAAAATTGATTTTTTTGAAAAAAAATTACAAATGCTATACGGTATTTGCTCTTGCCAACTCTTCAAGCAATGATTCGACCCTGTTTTTTACGTTGTCATTTACCTCTGTAAACTGTTTTCTAATTTGTGCTGCTTTGGGAAATTCAGCCTTTTTCGTAGAGAAATTCTCAGCTAGTATCCTAGATAAATGAGTGCGGTTAAAATTTGGGTCAACAGAGACTTTTTCCATAATCCTAAATGAAAGATATGCAAGTTCCGGACTTGAGAGGTTTGTTTTAAACCTTTTCTGACTAGACCAATTGCTAGTATCTATTTCAATCCCATCGTTTAATGCTGTAAGTTTTAATACATCGACAGCATTTTCAATTTTATCAATTCGTAGCGTGAAAACTATATGGAGCTTTCGGTAAGCTGTTCTTGCTTTTTTTAGGTACTTCTTTTGAAAATATTTTGGAAAACAGCATTTAAACCTCACTTTTTGCAAAGTGATACAATCGTGACTTTGGGATATTAACTGAATAAATTGCTCATTAAGATGTTCCCTGGTATAAAGAAACTCATCATAGAGATTATGTAGAAAGGCTTTTCTTGACTGTTTTGAATTTAAACTAAACGGTAAGCTTTGTATTTCTTTTCTGAACTCATTTAGGTATTCATCCAATCTTTTATTGTATTCCTGTTCAGATGAAAACTCCTCGGTAAATGTTAAATACCGTTTTCTAAACTTCCTGGAGTATTTCACCTCAATCTTTCCAATTTTCTCTATAAAATCATATACGAACATTATGTGTTAATTTGAAAATGTTAATAAAAAATAATTATCAACGAGCAAAAGAACTGCGAATGTTCCCTTGCGATTCATTATTGTGTTCGTATATGATTTCATTTCTTGTCTTCTTAATTATTCAACTTCATAAGAGAATTTTGTGGCGCAAGATTGACAATGGAGCGTAAGCTTTTTAATCCTTATCACTCCCTTTTCAAATCTTAATACTTCATTGTCGCAGTTCGGACAAATGGCTAGAGAGTAGGTTAAATTTTCATTATTGAGGTTATTTAACCTATTCCATTTCGACATTTCTTCTTTTCGCTTGTCATCAATGATTTTCGCATAAATCTGAGTAGTTCTTAAATCATTATGCCCCATAATATCAGATACAGTCTCAAGAGACATACCTAGTGTCAATGCACTAACAGCAAAAGTGTGCCTTGTGCAATGAAATGACAGGTGTTTTTTTATGCCCACCTCATTCATTATAAAGCGTAACATGGGATTTATATCGGAACTGCTTCGCACGAAGCCTTTATAAATTTTATCGTTTGGTTTTTTATCACCATCTAAATCAAGAACCGATTTTAGTCTTTCGGTAATTGGAATTCTGAGCATCTTTTCTTTATCCTTTCGGCTCTTATCCATCTCCATTATTATCATGTTGTTTTCAATATGCTTGTATCGTAATTTTCTTAGGTCAGATAGACGTAATCCACAATAACAGCTAATTAAAATGTGTTGGAGGGTTTCCTGGTACTTCATACCAGTTAAATACGTTTTACCACGCTTATCCTTCTTGTAAATTTTCAGGAACTCTTCTTGATTATAGTAGTCGTGAAGGATATCCAATTCTTTAAGGGTAAGATGTTCCTTTTTTCCATCTTCTTTTAAGAAAGAAAAATTGTGAAATGGATTCCGGTCGATTATTTTTTTCTTGTAAGCGTAGGTTATGTACTTCCTTATCATTGATATATTGCCATAAATAGTATTGGCTTTGTTATCTAATGATTCGATAAGGTAGTTCCTGTATTTTTCAAGCCAATTTTCATCAATTTCGTAAATCGTAACATTGGCTTGGTATCTTTCAAGCTTTACAATATCTAATGCCAGACCTTCATAGGTAGATTGCTTAATTCGGTTGCGTTCTTCCTTTAATCTGGTTTTAGCAAATTCAATAAAGCTTCCATTAACCTCACTATTGGAGTAGAGGCTTAAAATATTCTCAAAAGTTACTGATTGTTTTCTTCGCTCTAACTCGATGATGATTTGTTCAACCTCACTTTCCTTATCTTTTAAATAGAGGTTGTTTTTTTTCGCATCAGGCACTTCCCTGATTTCTTTAATCTTTTTCGTTTTGGGATTGTAGTACTCAGGTTTAAGAAAAAGATTTAAAGGAATCTTTTTAGTTTTTCGGTTTAGAGTTACCCTAATGTAAAAACGAGACGTACCATCTTTTTTTGTGTACGAGCTGTCTAAAAAAATACTTACTGTAGCATTTGCCATAATTTAATAAATTTGTGCTATGGCAGTCTTTAGAGCTATTCGGAAACAATTCATAACAACCAATATTTATTCGGAAACAATTCGGAAACAAATATTGTATTTGTTGTAAATATGGGTTCGAATAAGTCGCACTAAATCGGAGTAAATGCGATAAAAAGCTAGTAAATACAGGCATCTTTAAAATAGATTGTAAATTTGATTACAATAATATTTGTATCCCACTAGTTTGAGGGGCTGGTGCTCGTTTAGGGCGTGCAAGTTCGAGTCTTGTCCTGGGCACTTATCCACTAAAAAAAAACCGCTGCGAAAATGTATTCGCAGCGGTTTTTTTGTTTTTTTATTTCCTTGAGTTTATAATTCCTGAGTTTTTTCCTTTAACCACAACTTAAGCTCTTCAGTAAGTTTTGGCGATATTTTTTTGTAAACAGTTTTGTGGTAAGAGTTAAGCCAATTTTTTTCCTCCTTGGATAATGATTCGATATCAACAGGTCTTGTGTCGATAGGGCAAAGCGTAAGTGTTTCGAAGCTGTAAAATTTTCCCGATTCGGTTTCCATTGCCTCACGGCAAAGGATTAGGTTCTCAATGCGAATGCCATACTTGCCAGCACGGTATATTCCTGGTTCGTTCGACTGAATCATGCCTGGTTCAATGGTCACTGGGTTTTCATTGGGGCGGATTGATTGCGGCCCTTCGTGTACATTCAGAAAAGCACCAACACCATGCCCAGTTCCATGTCCGTAGTTAACCCCCTTACTCCACATGGCCATACGTGCTAGCGTATCGAGTTGGCTACCACGAGTCCCTGCAGGGAACTGAGCCATTGATAGTTGAATCATCCCTTTTAGCACAAGGGTGTAATCCTCCTTTTCCTCAAGTGTTGGCTCACCCAGATGAATGGTTCGGGTAATATCTGTGGTTCCTTGAAGGTACTGACCTCCCGAATCAACGAGCAAAAAACCTTCAGGTTTTATTTCCTTTGCACTTTCGGGCGTTGCGCTATAGTGAACAATGGCTCCGTTTTCTCTGTATCCGGCAATGGTGCTGAAACTCTCGCTAATAAAGCCTTCTTGCTCTTTACGAAGGGCAAGAAGTTTGTCGGCAATTGAAAGTTCTGTAATCTTTTCGTTTGCCACACTATTTTCGAGCCAGTGTAAAAATTTACACATTGCCACACCATCATTCACAAGGCTTTGCCTAATATTCTCTATTTCGATGGGGTTTTTCTGGGCTTTTATCTTGGTAACAAGGCTAGGTGTATTTACCTTTTTCAATTCCTTGGGGATGCGGGAATATAGCTTATGATTAATTTTTGTCTTGTCAATGGCAAAAACCATTACGCTGCTTGCCGATTTAATAGCCTTCTCAATTTTAACGTATGGTTTTAGAGTAACTCCCTGCTCAATAAGGCTTTTTACGTGTTCTTCGTTTAGCTTGTCAGAGTCGATAAATAACGTTGCTTCCTTATCGGTTATTAGGCCATAGGCCATAACAACTGGGTTGTAGTCAATATCGTTTCCGCGGATGTTAAATGCCCATGCCACCTCATCGAGAGCAGATAGGATGCATGCATTGGCCTTGCAATTTTCAAGTTCTTGGCGAATTATTGTAAGCTTTTCGCTAATGGATTGCCCTGCATATCTAAGCTCGTAATCAAAGGCTTTGCGGTTTGGCATAGCTGGGCGATTGTTCCACACATCGTTAATTATATCAATTTTCGGGTTTGTCTTTAGCCCTTTGTTTTTCAAACTGCTTATAAGCGTTTGCGATTGTGTGTGCGAGAGCAACTGGCCATCGAAACCAACTGTTTGGTTCTTCTCAAGGTATTCTGAAAGCCAATCTTCTATACTTGGCGTATTAGTAAGGCCCATTTTGCACAGCTCGATACCTGTCCCGTCAAGTTCTTGTTCGGCTTGTAAGAAATATCTCGAATCGGTCCACAGTGCTGCAGCATTTGCTGTAACCACAAGTGTTCCTGCCGAACCGGTAAAGCCGCTAAGCCATGCTCTGAATTTCCAGCAATCGGGGAGGTATTCGCTCAGGTGCGGATCGCTGCTTGGTGCAATATAGGCTGCAATGCCATTTGAAGCCATTATAGCTCTGAGTTGCTCAATTTTATCTTTTGTTTTCATCAATACATGTTTAAGTTGAAAAGCAAAGGTACAAATTTGACTTAAACAAAAATATTAAGGATTGATGTTGCTTTTGCGTTTACTCAGAGGTTTAGCTAAAGATGATAGGTTAATTGGTTATAGGCATCTGTACTTTTGCTATATTTGCATTTCGAAGCATTTTTTACCTCCATATTATAGCTGAATGAACTATTACAGAATACTAAGGCTTAATTCGTTAGTTAAGAGTGAAAGACTAAAAATTCTGGGTGTAGGATTACTGTTCTTGTTAAAAAAACGATTTCTGAACCTATTTCTCGATCCCGTTTTGGTTTGCAACTTTCGTTGCATGATGTGCTACTTTAGCGACCCTGACTATAAACCCAGTAAAGAGCGCCTTACGGAGGAGATGATTGCAAAAGTTGCAAATTGCTTTTTCTCATCGGCCATGCGCCTACAAATTGGCTGCGGCGCCGAGCCAACCCTATATAAGTATAACGAGCAAATTATAAAATTGGCCAAGCAGCATGGTGTACCATATATTTCGTTTACAACAAATGGGGCTCTACTTAATTACGAAAAAGTTGAGGCTTTGGCTAAGGCTGGTCTCGACGAGCTAATTTTGTCGATGCACGGTGCATCAAAAGAGGTTTACGAAACAATGATGCCCGGAGCAAAATTTGAGATTTTGCACGAAGTTTTAAGCATAATTTCTCAGGTTAAAGAAAAATATCAGGGATTAAAACTCCGAATTAACTATACCGTGAATCCCGATAATTTGGAGGATTTAAAGGGGCTTGTTAAGTATCTCGACGATTACCGCATTGACGTTTTACAGGTAAGACCAATTCGGCGCCTTGGCAACTCTGCCTATTCCGATTTCGACATTAAACGAAAGCAAAAGGAGTACTCTACTGTTGTTAAGTTATTATCAGATACTTGTCAACAAAAGGGCATTGTGAGCATTGTTACGGGTGAATTGCCCAGTGAAACATTATACAGGAAACGTCTCGATATTGCCAAATACACCTACTGTTATGTTTCGCCAATACATTATGGCGATAAGGGCTTTATACCAGATGAAACCTACTACAGAACTTTCTTAAAGAGCAATGGCTTTTTTAAGAGCATTATAAAAGATGTTTTCTTTACAAGAAATTATAAGTACGCCGACACTGTTAGCTTTGCAAACTACGATGTGAATGTTTAGCGCTTTTCCATTGTTAGTCCTGATGCTTTCGGTCATAAGAATTATATGATGTAAAAATCCGATTAACAAAAAGTTTTGGCCTCAATACGTAAATAATTCTCGGATATTTCATAACTTATGGGCCATAAAAATAAGCAAACATGAACACGCTCAAAATATCGAAAAACAGGGCTCGCGACTTTCTAGCCGAGAAGTTAGCGCGAAACATAATACAATCGGAACTTGAGGATTTAATCTCCGTTTTAAGATATAATGCGCTTGGAGGTTACGAAAGGCTTGACGATTTTGACCTTTTTGAAAACCTCGTTGCTGCCTTGCCCGAACTTGAGCTAGTTTTTCTCGCCGAAACCGATGAACATTCACTATTTGTGGCCGTTAAACCCGAATATAAAAATGAGGAAAGCGCAATTTTAGTTGATGTACGCAAAACAATTCAGATTATCGTTTAAAAACACTTCCCAAATCTTTTTTTTATGGCAAAGTTTTTCAAGGTTTTGGCCTCACCTATGCTGATGGCCCTGCTAATTATTGCTTTTGGCGTTTCGAGTGCACTTGCTACATTTATCGAAAATGATTTTGGTACTGAAGCTTCGAGGGCATTAATATACAACACTTGGTGGTTCGAAGCCATTATGCTTTTAATGGCAGTTAACTTTATTGCAATGGTATTTGCCAAAAAGCTATTTAGCAAAAAAAAGTTTGCTGTAATGCTTTTTCACATTGGTTTTGTAATTGTACTTTTTGGGGCATTTGTTACTCGATATTTTGGGCAAGAGGGTATGATGCATGTTCGCGAGGGAGAAACAGCTACATGGTTTAGCTCATCCGATAAATGGATTAGCATTTATAGTGAAGATGAACTTGTTGATGCCGAAAAAGTTTTGTTTACCCCAGTTTCCAAAAACAGGTATAAAAACAAGGTGTTGATTGATAACAATGAACTATCAGTTGAGCTAACCGATTTTATTCCTCATGCAGTTGAAACCGTAGTTGAACATCCCGAAGGGTATCCCGTTGTGTCGCTTTTTTTAGTTACGTCAACCCAGAACCAACCAGTTTTAGTAAGGCCAAATCATCCTGTTGGTATCGATAATTTAAAGGTGGGCTTTGCTTCTGATGGTGTAGAATATGACGTAGAATTCTCAATGGTAAATGAGGGTATTATGGTAAGCGCAAAAATACCCGCTGTTGCCCGACGAATGGAAGATGGAAAAATAACAGAGTATCTAGCCAATTCATCAATTAATCTCGAACCAAAGGTTTTCTACGAAATGGGGCAATTCCAGTTCGCTTATCGCGGTCATTGGAACTCAGCAATAGTTAAAATGGTTTATAATCCCGATCCGAATATTGGAGGAACAGATGTAATTGCCCTTAAGGCAAGTTTTAACGATTTTGAGAGGAAAATATTCATTCCCCTTTCAAACGTTGAAGATAAACCCATATATGAAATTTTTAATGGTCATCGTATTGGGTTTAAGTACGGGCCAAAGCGCATTGAAATCCCTTTTGCAATAAAACTACAGGAGTTTGTGCTTGATCGTTATCCTGGTTCCGAAAGCCCATCGTCGTTTACATCAAATGTGCTGGTCGTTGATAAGCGGAATAACCTTGAGAAGCCTTTTAGCATTTTTATGAACAATATACTAAACTACGAAGGCTACAGATTTTATCAGAGTTCATACGACGATGATGAAAGGGGTACTTATCTGTCAGTCAACAAGGACCTACTAGGCACTAGCATTACTTATTTTGGATACTTTGTGCTTGTATTGGGTATTGTTTGGGCGCTCGTAAGTCCAGGTAGCAGGTTTCGTAAGCTTATTTCAAAGCCTAAAGAGGCAGTAGTAATTGCATTTTTACTATTTGGTTCGCTCGGTTTATATGCACAAGGTGAGGCTCCAGAAATTAGTAAAGCACATGCTCAAAGTTTTGGGCAACTTCTGATTCAGGATAAGGGAGGGCGCATGAAACCTATGTCAACTTTGGCGAGTGAAGTACTTCGAAAGCTTAACCGTTCAACCAACTTTAGTGGGCAAACGCCAGAACAGGTTTACCTAGGTATGTCAGTTTTTCCCGATTATTGGCAGCACACCCCAATTATTAAGATAAAAAATAGAGAGCTAAAGCTAATGCTTGGAATTAGCAGTGAAAAGGCAGCCTTTGTCGATTTTTTCAACCATCAGGTTGATGGGGCATATAAGTTGAGGCGTTTAAATCAAGAAGCCTTCTCGCAAAAACCAGCGCAGCGCACTGCATTGCAAAAAGAGGTGATTAAGGTAGATGAAAAGGTTAATATACTTTATATGATTTTTTCAGGGCAAATGGCGCGAATTTTCCCTGTTCCCAATCATCCCAACAATCAGTGGCTATCAATGGATGAGGTGTCAAAAAGTAACGATTCGATATACTTAAATCGCTTTGCCGATATATACTCAGAATATATTCTTAGCGTAAGGAATGCTTTAGAAAAAAATAGTTTCAATCAACCAAACGCACTCCTTGGCGAGTTGAAATCTATTCAGTTTTCGCATGGACAAAGCGTAATCCCAAAAGACAGTAAAGTTAAAGCAGAGGTGCTTTCGAATAAGCTACTCATTTTTGAGCGCCTAATTCCATTTTACGGATTAGTTGGGCTTGTTCTGCTGATTATTGTTTTTATTGAGCTGTTTTATAAAGGTAGCTGGGGCAAACACGGATACACCATACTTGCAACTTTACTTATCGTTGGGTTTGCTGCGCAAACTTTTGGCATAGGCCTCAGGTGGTATATTGCAGGTAGAGCACCATTGAGCAACGGGTTTGAGTCGTTAGTTTACGTTTCGTGGGCTGCCATGTTTGCTGGGTTTATTTTTGCTCGAAAAAGCCGAGTGGTACTCCCCGCTACAGCATTGCTAAGTACGCTAATCCTTTTTGTTGCCCACCTCTCGTGGATGGATCCTGAGATTACTAATCTGGTACCAGTACTCAAATCGTATTGGCTAACTATTCACGTTGCTGTAATTACTGCAAGCTACGGTTTCTTTGGTTTGGGAGCAATATTGGGACTGTTCAACATCTTTTTATACGTCTTCCAATCGAAGCGAAATTTCATTAAAATTGAGAAGCACGTAAAAAGTATTACGGTAATCAATGAGCTAAATTTAACCCTTGGATTATACCTGTTGACTATCGGATCGTTTTTAGGTGCAGTGTGGGCTAACGAATCGTGGGGTCGATACTGGGGTTGGGATCCAAAAGAAACCTGGGCATTAATCACTATGCTTGTATACGCATTTGTATTACACATGAGGTTAATACCCTCTTTCAAATCAACCTTTGCGCTTAACTTCGGATCATTAATTGGATTAGCGTCTGTGCTGATGACCTATTTTGGTGTAAACTACTACTTATCTGGGTTGCATAGCTATGCTGGTGGCGATCCAGTACCAGTTCCCCGTTGGCTGTTTTTTGTTGTTGCAGGGATCCTATCCATAAGCCTTTTTGCTTGGTATAACAATAGGACTTTATTAGCCGAATCATCTAAAGACATCGAGTAGAACCTTAAAACAATTGTGAAATTCAGTTGTTTTTTTAATCTAGAATTCAAGTTGAACTAAAACATGAAGGGACATGAATAACTTTGATTTTTACAATCCGGTTAAAATTCTTTTTGGTGAAGACAAAATTGATGAGATTATTAATGAAGTTCCCAAAACATCAACTATATTGCTTACCTATGGTGGTGGAAGCATAAAGAAGAATGGGGTTTATAGCAAGGTAGTAAATGCGCTCAGAGATTTTAAAATTATTGAGTTTGGAGGTATTGAGCCTAACCCAAAGTACGAAACATTGATGAAGGCAGTTGAAATTGGCCGCTCGGAAAACGTTTCATTCCTTTTGGCCGTTGGTGGAGGTTCAGTTATTGATGGGACAAAGTTTATTGCTGCAGCAATACCATTTGAGGCCGACCCTTGGAATATGCTTGTTGGTGGTAAGGATGTTGTTATTTCCAAGGCATTACCTTTTGGTGCCGTACTAACTTTGCCTGCAACTGGTTCGGAAATGAACTCAGGTGCCGTAATAAGCCGAAATGATACTAAGGAAAAATTTGCATTTGGTAGCCCTTTGCTTTATCCAAAATTTTCATTGCTCGATCCTACTTTTACCTATTCGCTTCCCGTAAACCAAATTGCCAATGGAATTGTCGATGCTTTTGTGCACGTAACCGAACAATACCTTACTTATCCCGCGCATGCGCATATTCAAGATAGATGGGCAGAGGGTATACTACAAACACTAATTGAAGATGGTCCACAGGCAATTGCCAATCCGCTAAGCTACGACATAAGGGCAAATATAATGTGGAGCTGTACCATGGCGCTAAATGGCATCATTTCGGTTGGAGTTCCTACCGATTGGGCAACCCATATGATTGGTCATGAGCTTACCGCATTTTTTGGGCTTGACCATGCAGTTACTTTGGCCATTGTGCTTCCATCGCTGCTTAAGGAGATGCGTGACGAAAAAAAGCTAAAACTTTTACAATACGGAAGCAGAGTTTGGGGAATTGAAGTTGGAACGGAGGATATGCGGCTTGAAAAAGCAATTGAAGCAACCGAGACGTTTTTCAATTCTTTAGGAATTAAAACTCATTTTAGCGATTATGGTATTAGCATGAACCAACTCAATCCTATTGTTGAGAGGTTTAAGCAAAGAGGATGGAAAATGGTTGAAAATAAAACTATTACAGCTGATGTGGTTGAACGAATCCTTAACAGAGCGCTCTAGGCATATTTGCAAAAACAGAATTAATCTAAGCTATAGCTAAAATTATATGTGTTTGTTTTACAATGAATAAAGTTTTTGCTTTAAAATTTTTATGGCTAAATGCCAATAAAAGTTTGCTATCTTCAATTGATTTTATACTTTTGTCGTGCTTTTAGCACAAGGTTCTTTTGAATGTATGTTTGGTGTTTGAGTGGTACATGGCTCAACATTTAGCCTAAATCAACCGCATTTGCGGTAAAACATCAGAGCTTGCATTAAGTTCTTAACAATTTTGGTGAGGTGGGTGAGTGGCTGAAACCAGCAGTTTGCTAAACTGCCGTACTCGTAAGGGTACCGGGGGTTCGAATCCCCCCTTCACCGCACAAATTGAACTTAAGTTTGAAATAGAAGATAGTTTCGGGGTGTAGTCTCGTCACGGGTGACGAGACACTTGGTTTGGGACCAAGATACTCAATTTTTTAATATAATGTTTTTTTTCGGGGTGTAGCGCAGTCCGGTTAGCGCACCTGGTTTGGGACCAGGGGGTCGCAGGTTCGAATCCTGCCACCCCGACAACAATAAAACGCAATTAGTTAGTTTTTAACTGGTTGCGTTTTTTTGTTTTGTCACTTCTCAAAAATTGCCCCAATGCTAAAGTTGATGTATCTCGAATAGCCAAGTGTTCCCTTTTCAAATATGTCGTTGCTGCGGGTTGTAGGATACCGTATCTCGCTGTTAAGTATGTTGCCAGAGTGTATTGCAAGGAAAATCCTTTTATCGAAAAGGTTGTTAAACCTTAAGTTTACGTTTAGGTTTAAATACTGAGGGGATTTTTGACCAATACGACTTCCATCAGCAATTAGCTCTTCGGGGGTGCGATTGTCATTTGGATCCAATGCGTTGCGCGTATCAGGTCGCCAGTATGTTTCCATGCTACCTACCAAGTGACCCGATAACCCAAGTGTTATGTCTTTTGTAATAAAGTACGATAACGATGCATAGCTTAAAAAGCTTGGAGAGTATTCAAGGGCAATATCCTCGTACCCCGATTGAAGATTTTTTGAGTTTTGCACAACAACGCTAACGTTAGTATTGAATCTGGTGGTAAGTTTAAATTGAGCTGATGCCTCAAGGCCAAGCGTTTGTAGTTTCCCGGAGTTAGTGTTAAATAATCGCATTACACCTTCCTCAAGTTGATTCGTTCGAGATATTAAGTTGTTTGCGTGGTTGTAAAAAAGGCTAAGGTTTACAATCGCTTTTTGTGAGAGGAGCCCATAGTAGTTTAGCTCGGTAGTTTGCATGTACGATGGCTTAAGGTGATCTCGATCGGGATAGCGCACAATATCCATGTTTTCACCAATCGATGCTTGTTTAATAGCTGTACCAAACATCAGCTTAAGATGGTGATTGTTTGATATGTGGTAAGTTACGGCCGTACGAGGAATAATGTATGGCGATCCGTACTTGTATGTTCCTTCGCGTGCGAGGTAATCATTGGAGTTGCTCGGATCGAATCGAACATTGTAGCTAATTGTGTACGATGGGGTTTGCTCAATTCTTAGGCCTGCGGTAATATCAATCTTTTTTCCGAAAGAATACCTTGTTTGTAAAAAAGCCGCCCACGTATTAATCCTGTTTTCCCTCGAAAGACCAGCGCTTAGATTATTGTAGTCATCACTTATATTTGGTGCGTCAACAACTAACTTGTCTCTTAAAACTCGTCGATAGTACATCCCTAACTGGACTAGCCATGAGCTATTGATATTGTAATTTGTGTTTACCTCAGCATCTATTGCATCAGAAAAGATATCGTTAAAACCGTACGCTGTTGTGTCGGAATTGTGCTTGTAGTCAAGCCTGTTTCTGAATGAGTAGTAACCAATTTTACCATCAATCTCAAATTTTCCGAAATGGTTTTTATAACCAACTATTGAGTTTGATGATTGTAGCTCTGCCAAATGGCCGTCGTCGAACCCAGGGTAGTAATCGATAACACCACGTGAGGTTTGGGTTTGAATATAGTTGAAGTAGAATCCAGAATACGAGAATGAACCTTCAATAAATTTTCGATGGTCGGTAAGTTGGCCTTTGCTTGTTGGACTATTGGCTAATCCCCACTCATCGTTTATGTTGTTGGTCATTTTCGAATAGGGCTCCGAAATACCATTTGAACCATACCCTGAAACATTAAAGGTGTACTTAATGCCATTTTCTTCTCCTGAAGTACGGCCAAAGAGAGTGTAGCTTCCGTTTGTACCCATACCATAAGAAATCTTTGTTCTTTTTGTAGATGAACTCGTTACAATGTTTATTGCTCCTAAAAAAGCGTTGGAACCATAAACCACTGACATAGGCCCGCGTATTACTTCAATTCTTTCAATTGCCTCAACGGGTACATTGCATTTACTAAGGGGGAACGAGTTGTACCAATCCTCTTTTTGGTTCATACCATTAATTAATACGGTCATTGAGTTAAATGCTCCTGTTGAAAAGAATCCTCTTACGCCAAAGTTATCCGATCCAAACCAAAGGTAATCGTTAATCATATACATGCCAGGCACATTATTTAGCACTTGCTCAAGTGTTTGCCAGCCCTGTATTTCAATGTCCTGACGGGTTATAACTACAATGCTTGACGGAATATCTTCTATACTTTCTTCTCTTTTCGCTCCCGATTCAATTTTGAGCTTCATTAGCTCATCTAATGAATATTCAAATAAATGGGTTGTATCAACCTCCTGTGCCTTTAGCTCGGTAATCTGAAAAATATTTAAAATGAGGAATATCGAGAAAAAAAATTTTATCCAATTCATGGTAAGGGCTTTGTAAAAAGATGTGCTTAAAATTGTTTATTCTCCAATTTATAACATATTTTTAACTTATAATGTAATTTTCAATACTTTTTGTTTGGTTATAATGATTTGCAGGATTTTTTTTATAATTTTCCAAAACGTTGTTTATTTATCATTGATTTAATAGTATTACCATAAACCTGTTTTTATTGTGAGAGGTAAATCTTTATTTCTTTCGGGAGTATTTAAGTGTATAACACTAACGCTGTTAGTACTTCTGTTTAGAACTAATGCTTCTCAAGGTCAAGCCGTTACAGATGAAAGCGTTCGGGTAGCTTACACCTACCAGTTTGCCTCCTCAATATCGTGGCCCAATGACAGTGCCATTGATACATTCCGAATCCACATTTTCTCTGCAAATCCAGCTTTGATTAGGGCATTCGAGGGTATATCCCACGAAAGGAGTATAAAATCTGCTCCAGTATCAGTTCAAGCGTTTTCCGATATTTCTGAATCCATTGATCTATTCCCAAACATTGTTTATGTTGATAATTTTCGTTTAACACTTCTGCCTCGGATATTTGATCAGGTGCGAGGATTACCCATTCTGATTATTTCGGAAGAGAATCCCCGATTTGATATGAATATGATTAACTTTTTCTATTCCGATAGGAATAGAACAAACCTTTCATTTGAGCTAAACCGTAAGAATATAGAGGAGCAAGGTTTAGCTATATCACCCTCTTTGCTCGTTGTTAGTGGTAGTCGAGCCGATGCAGCAGAGGTTTACAAGCAGCAAGAAGAACGTATTCGTGAGCAACAGGAAAGGGTTGAGGAGTATTTAACTCAAGTTGAAGAATTACAACAACAAATCGACTCGCAAAGCAATACAATTATTAAACAGAGCAAGAGCATTGAGCAAAAGCAACTAGAATTAGCCAGTATGCAGCTTGAGATGGATAGTCTCAACCGAAACCTCGATTCGCTTTTGTTTAGTATCAACAATCAGAAAGCCATTCTTGCAAGTAACGATTCATTGCTCAGGCATCAAAAGTTAAGGTTAAGCAATCAGGCTTTTACCATGAAAGAACAGGAGCGACAGATTGAAGAGCGGAATGCAATTCTAACGCAGCAGCAAGAAAAGGTTAGTTCTCAGCAAAAAGAGATTGATGATCAGCTTGCTATTCTTAGTGAACAACAGCAACAAATTGTCGATCAGAAACGATTGCTTATACTGGCAGTATCAACGGTAATATTGGCGTTAATTGTTGTTTTACTAGTTTTCCGAAGTTACAGGTCGAAGTATCGGGCAAACCAATTGTTGCAGCAGAAAAATTTGGCCATTGAGGAACAGAAGAATAAGATTGAGCTGCAAAAGCTTGAAATTGAAAAGCAAGCGAAAAAGCTAGAGGAGCAAAACGCAAACCTTGAAAGTATTGTTGAGCAAAGAACAAAAGAGTACCGACTGGCTAAAGAAAAGGCAATAGAATCCGATAAGCTTAAAACATCCTTCTTGGCCAATATGAGCCACGAAATTCGCACTCCTCTAAATGCCATTATCGGATTTGCCGAGCTGCTTGCCGAAAGGGGAGAACAGAAGGATGAAGAAATGTCTTACCTGAGAATTATTATGAATAGTTCGTACGATTTGCTCAGGCTTATTAACGATATTATTGATATTGCCAAAATTGAGTCAGGTCAAATTGATGTTCATTCAACCATTTTTAATATCCATGATGAGCTAAACAGCCTGCATGCAATTTACTCAAATATATTGGCCACAAAGGAAAAGCAAAATGTCGATTTTTTACTAGCTGAACCTACGAATTGCGAATCGCTTATGCTTTATTCCGATAAGGATAGGATTAAGCAGGTGCTTAAAAATTTGCTCGATAATGCAATAAAGTTTACCGATAGTGGAAGAATTGAGTATGGGTACAAATTAAAGGGTGAGTTTATTGAGTTTTTTGTAGCCGATACGGGTTGTGGAATTCCTAACGATCAGCACAAATCAATATTTAAGCGATTTGTGAAAATTCAGCGTGATGGAAAAAAACTTTTTTCTGGAACAGGTTTGGGGTTAGTAATATCGAAGAATTTAGTAGAAAAACTTGGCGGTAATATTTGGTTTGAGTCAGGTACCGATAAGGGAACAACGTTTCATTTTACCATACCTTACAAATTGAATGGTAATTCAGCTGCACCAACAAGTGATCTAGATAAGAGTTCAATCTCGTTTAAGGGTAAACGAATCCTAATTTGCGAAGACGATGAGAATTCTCGAAAGCTATTGGTGCAATTCTGCCGAATGCTAAACATCGATTTCGTTGAGACAACTAATGGAGAAGAAGCTGTTGCTTGTTTTACTCGCGATGGCAATTTCGATGCTGTATTTCTCGACATTCAAATGCCTATACTCGATGGCTATGGCGCTTTAAAGCAAATTGCAAAGCATAATGCTAAGCAAGTTCCAGTTGTTGCGCAAACTGCATTTGCCATGTCGAATGATGCGAAACAGATACTGAATGCTGGGTTTAATGCTTACCTTGCAAAACCATTTCTTATTGACGATTTTTCCAATGTACTTAAAAAAGTTTTAAAAGGTTAAAGCCAGTAATAATGAGCTATTTTTCAAAACGTAAATTTTTTTACAAATCTGTATGTGTAAGTAAATCAAAAGTATAATAGAAATTTTTGTTGTTGCAGCAAATAACCTTAACTCTTTTAGCAATAATTTTATGAGTAAAATGTTTAAACAGTAATATGGCCTATGTCGGTTTAATCTTTATAATATTTTCTTTAAACTATATAAATTGCATTTTGGTCAAAATGCAATTCAGAAGACAGCTAAAATATTGAACCGTAATTTAAAACGTACTACCTTTACTTCGCTTTAGGTAATTATGTATATGAGAGCACTAAAAATTGAAGCAGCTATAGATACGCCTGAGATCTATTTTGATCCTGCTACTAACATATTTTCCATTTCCGGAATATCTCACCCCGAGAATGCGAAGGAGTTTTACGAAGCAATACTCGATTGGCTTGATGAGTTTTACGAAGAGGTTAAAGATCAGGATAGCACAAAGATAATTGTCGATTTTAACTTTAAGTATATAAATTCATCATCGTACAAGTACCTTAGGGAAGTGATGAAAAAAATTGCAAACTTCCATCGTAACGGAATTAAGGTTGAAGTTATTTGGAACTACCATGAGGATGATGAGGATCTTTTAAACGAGGGCATGGTATTGTTCGAACTGCCCGATGTAAACCTTTCGTACCGCTGTATACCCTATAATTAGGTTATTCCTTTTTCCGTTTTAGCATTGCATCGTTTTCTAAGCGGGCAGCCATTGCCCTTAGCATTTTTGCTACACTTTCGTATTCTTTTACCGATGCTTCTACTTCAAGTCGGCTAGTTGTACTGTTTATTGTAATATTTTTTTCAAGTTCATAATTACTTATTCCAACAAGAGGGCTAATTATTCTGAGCATTTCAGGTAAATTTACATCCTGTCTAAAAAAACCAAAGTTAGATAAATTGCTAATAATTAAAGCAGATTCTTGTGCGCTAATTCTTGGCTCTGCTATTTCACTTTTCACTTCTTTATCAGTTGTTATTTCGGCCAAATATAGCTTCTCTAAAACCTCAAGCTTAATGTTCTGTATCTCTTCAATAAGCAAAGGAATGTACTTTTGCTTAATGTAAAATACTTCAGCAAATTCTTCAGGTTGATTGTATTCGCTTGTTTCGAGGTCGTTCCGCAGGCTTTTTATCCATTTATCTATCGAGATTGGAATATAGTCGTCAATGGGTAATTCGGCAATTGCTCGTTTTGCCTGTTTTAGGTATGGGTTATAGCTTCGTTCAAAAAACTCTTCAATTAGTATGCTAGTGTTTGGCAGAATGCTTTCGGATGCGAAAAGCCTTTTACCTTCAGTAATTAGCTTGTCAAAAGTGCCAATTATTTTACTAAGCGAGTTTGCTCTATCCATAATTGTTTAGCTGATAATTGTTTACTTGCTAAAAGTAAGCATTTTGATTTTAAAATAAATTGTTTTGGTTTTTTTCATACTTTTGCATCATTATTAACATCATAAAGCATTTTCTATGGCAAGTGTAAGAGACATTAAAAAGGATATTGATTATTTGGTAGGTGAAGTAGTATCGGATTGCTATACTTACCTTTACCTAAATGGCGATAAGAATAGGGATGAAGTTGTTGGTATTATTGAGGAGGTAGTGGGTAAGCGTAACGATTTTATTCACAGGGTGAATAATCCCGAAAAAGGTGCCGACAAAAAGCAAATGCGAAAGCATTTTAAGCAAATTTATAGCGATTTGCTCAGTACGGTAGACGATTCGTTTTCAAAACTTAGCAAACTTGTTGGCTAAGCACGAATAGCACATTTATTTTAGGGCAACATCTGAGTTTTTACTGATGTTGCCCTTTTTGTTTGTTTCCTTTTCTAATTTTTTAATGATGGATTATAATTTTTCAGAAGTTATTAGCCGAGAAGGGACTTCGGCTATTAAACAGGATATGCTTAGCAAGCTGTTTGGTAACGAAAAGGCTATACCAATGTGGGTAGCCGATATGGACTTTGCAACACCCCAGTTTATTATCGATAGGCTTAAGCAAAGGCTGAAACACCCCATACTTGGTTACACATATCCCGATTCCGAATACCATTCCGCAATTACCAAATGGATGGGAAAGCGGCATCAATGGAAAATCAATTCATCGTGGATTTCGTTTGCGCCGGGTATTGTGGCCGGCCTAAACCATGCAGTGCAAGCCCTTACCAGCGTTGGTGATAAAATTTTGGTGCAAACACCGGTATATCATCCCTTTTTTTATGCAGTGAATAACAACAGCCGGCAGCTTGTGTCTAACTCTTTAGTTTATAATGAGAATGGTTACAAAATCGATTTCGAATCATTTGAAAAAGACGTAAAAAAAGGGGTAAAACTCTTTATACTTTGTAATCCGCATAACCCCGTGGGCAGGGTTTGGCAACGTGAAGAATTAAAAACCATGGCCGAAATTTGCATTAGCAATGGGGTTACTATTATTGCCGATGAAATTCATGCCGATCTTATTTTTTCTCCGCATAAGCATATTCCATTAGCTTCGTTATCATCTAAAATTGCTAGCAAAACAATAACTTTTGGCTCGGCCAGCAAATCGTTCAATATTGCAGGCTTAACCTCGGCATACGCAATTATTAAGAGCAGTAGCTTATTGGAGGCATACCATAAACAGCTTGAGCGAAATGGAACTGGACATGGCAATATTATAGGATACGAGGCAGTTAAAGCAGCTTATTCGCCCGAGGGCGAGGATTGGCTGAAACAGGCTTTGGCATATATTTACGGTAATGTAAAACTTGTAAAGGAGTTTTTTGAAATGTATGTACCCGGCATAAAAGTCGTAATTCCTGAGGGTACATATTTAGCATGGATCAATTTTAATTCGCTTGGTTTTGAGCATGATGAGCTAAAACAGAAAATTTTTATCGATGCTGGTGTTGCACTAAACGATGGGCATATTTTTGGCCCCGAAGGTATCGGCTTTTTCAGAATGAATTTGGCTACACCAAGAAGTAATGTAGAGTTGGCTTTGGAAAGACTGAAGCGTGTATTTGGCTAATAAGTGAGGGCTCAAACAAACATCGCTTTTTTTGTGATGAACAATTTGCCTTGTTTATAGTTTAATACTAAAAAGTTGAGCTTATTATAAAGACCCATTTTTTAAAATATTGCTTAACTTTAGCTTATGCTCAAAAATATGTGAGTAATCCATTATGAGAACAGCCATTAAGCATACAATCAGTATTACTTTAATCCTTTTGTTTTCTTTAGGCTTATCGGCTTTTGCTCAGCGACCCCCTTCGGAATTTTTTTATGCCGATTCAATTAGACAAATTCATAAGGATATTCGAAGCGATAGATACGGTAAAATTTCAAGCCTTATTATTTTTCAAGGACCAAGGTTGGTTCACGAAAAATACTTTGGCTTTTCGCAACGATCAACTCTCCATCCAATTAGCTCGGTAACCAAAAGTGTAACTTCAATTGCTGTTGGTATTTGTATCGATAATGGTTTTATTCCTTCTATTAATGAGCCAATATTTGCCTATTTCCCAGAATATCAGGCTATTTTTGAGCGTGATACCATAAAAAAACAAATTACCCTAAGGCATTTGCTAATGCAAACAGCGGGCTTTGCTTGGGATGAGTGGAAAACACATTATTCCTATGCTGGTAATCCGCTTATCGAGCTAAGCCATAATCCCAACAGCTGGATACCCATTGTGCTTAACCTTCCCTTGGATACACTTCCTGGAACTAAATTTACATACAACAGTGCATGCTCCGATTTACTAAAAGAGATAATTTGCAGAACTTCTGGGCAAGATTTTGTCGATTTTATCGATGAATACATTTTTATACCGCTAGGTATCGATAACTACCATTGGGATACATATCCTGGAAACGGAAACCCCGCATGGGGAGGCCTTTCGTTAACATCGCTCGATATGGCAAAGTTAGGCTTACTTATGGTGAGCAAGGGTAAGTGGAGAGATCAACAAGTGGTTTCGAGCAGCTGGATTGACCAATCAACAGCTATGCTCATTGAAAACGATAATGTAGGATACGGACTGCACTGGTGGGTAAAACCTGTTGAGGGTGAGGAGGATGTTTTTTTTGCTGCAGGTTATGGCGATCAGTACGTGTTTGTAGACAAAGGCCAGAGCCTTGTAATTGCGGTAAATGCAAAAAACTTTACCGATCACAAGTGGGATAGCGATTACAAACATCTTTTTAGCCGAATAATTCGAGCTTATGCATTATAGTCAAAATAAATACGAATCAAAAAACCTAATACCATGGCAAATTTAAACACCACTTACCTAGGGTTAAGCTTAAAAAACCCGTTAATTGTTGGCGCTTCGTCGTTAACTGCCAATCCTGATAACTTACAAAAGCTAAACGATGCTGGAGCATTAGTTGTAAAGTCTCTCTTCGAAGAGCAAATTCAGCTCGAAGAGCTTGAGATGATGAATGCAATGGAGGAATATGCTGAGCGAAATGCCGAGATGACCAGCCTTTACCCAACGCTTAAGCATGCTGGTGCAAAGGAACATCTTTTGAAACTAAAAAAAGCAAAGCAAAGTGTCGATATTCCTGTAATTGCAAGCCTAAATGCATTGCACGAGGATACATGGATTGAGTATGCTAAGCAAATTGAGGATACAGGAGTTGATGCCATTGAGCTAAACTTCTATATTACCCCTCGAAACTTCGAAATGGCAGGCTCTGATATTATTCAAAGTCAGATTGATACCCTTAACAAGGTGGCCAGATCAATAAAAATCCCAGTAGGGGTTAAGCTAAGCCCATTTTATACCAATCCGCTTTCGGTTATTAACCGAATGGATGTTGAAAATGTAAAGGGATTTGTGCTATTCAATAAGCTATTCCAGCCCGATATTGACGTTGATAAAGAGTCGCTTGAGCAAAGCATTGTGCTTAGCGATAGCTACGATGTTAGGCTTGCCCTCAGGTTTGCCGGATTGCTATACGGAAATATTAAGGCCGATATAGCCAGTGCCGGAGGCATTATGACTGGTAATGATGCAATAAAAACTATTCTTGCTGGTGCATCGGCTTTCCAAACGGTTAGCTCGTTGTATGTTTTCGGAACGGAGCATATTAAAACCATTCTTGCTGATATTGAAAAATGGATGGACAACAAGGGGTATAATAGTATTGATGATTTTAAGGGTAAGCTATCGCGAAAAAATCTTAAAGATCCATTTGCCTATCGTCGTTCGCAGTATGTTGATATACTAATGCAATCCGATAGGTATTTAATAAAGGATAAGCAAAGGTAATTTGAATGGTAAATAAGTCGAGAGTTTTTACCCTTGTTCAAAACACTATTAAGAGTAAAGGCCCAGTTGTTTATTGGATGTCACGCGACCAGCGAGTAAACGATAACTGGGCTTTGCTTTTTGCTGCTCAAAAAGCAAACGAGCATAGCTTACCTTTATCTGTGGTTTTTACCTTAGGCCCTAGCTTTGAGAATGCTACATTAAGGCATTACGATTATATGATTAAAGGGCTTCAGCAGATAGAGACTGAACTCAAAGAAAAGGGAATCTCGTTTTACCTCCTTTTGGGAAATCCTCCCGAACAATTAGCAACATTTATTAGCCAGTATAATGCGTCAGCTATTGTTACCGATTTTGACCCCTTGCGCATTAAGCGCAAATGGAAGGCTCAGTTAGCCGAGAAGCTTGAGTTACCCTTTTTTGAGGTTGATGCGCATAATATTGTACCATGTCGTTTTGTTTCGCAAAAAGTAGAGTTTGGCGCTTATTCCCTTAGGCCAAAAATTAATAAATTGCTCCCCGAGTTTTTGGTTGATATACCGGAGCTACCAGTGCTGAGGGTTAAGTCCGAAAGTCCTGCAACTAGTTGGAGTAATGCATTAAAGTGGCTCAACCTAAGTAACGATACCTACCCAATTAGCTGGTTGGCTCCGGGCTATGCTGAGGGTATTAGTAATCTGAATAAATTTATTGTTCAAAAGCTAAAGGGGTATGCTTCGCATCGGAATAACCCTGTTATCAATTCTCAATCAAATCTTTCTCCCTACCTGCATTTTGGTCAAGTTTCTGCTCAAAAGGTTGCTGTTGAGGTGATAAAAGCAAATGCTCCGAAGGAAGATAAGGATGCCTTTTTAGATGAGTTAATTGTACGCCGCGAGCTGTCCGATAACTTCTGCTTTTATAACCCAAACTATGATAACCCAGAGGGTTTTCATGAATGGGCAAAGAAATCGCATACCGAGCATGCTCCCGATGAGCGAGAGTATACGTATTCTCTTTCAGAATTTGAAAATGCAAAGACGCACGATGCGCTTTGGAATGCTGCCCAAATGGAAATGGTTATAACTGGCAAAATGCACGGCTACATGCGAATGTACTGGGCAAAAAAAATACTTGAGTGGACAAAAGATGTTAATCAGGCCATGGAGTTTGCCATTTTTTTAAATGATAGGTATAGCCTTGATGGCCGAGATCCAAATGGCTATGCAGGAATTGCATGGAGTATTGGCGGAGTTCATGATAGGGCTTGGAATGTAAGGCCAGTATTTGGGAAAGTTCGATACATGAATTATAATGGATGCAGGCGTAAGTTTAATGTTGATGAGTATATCAGCGCAATATCAAATCTTACCAAAAAATAAAAGGAGTGCGACCGCACTCCTTTTTCATATTATATCGTTTTGGTTAGAAAGCAAAACCTAAAGCAAAACCCATACGTGTTCTAAATCCCTCGAATGGGGGGCTCTCCCAATTATCAACTCCATCATCGGCTGATAATTTCCCAGATCCATAATGGCCTCCAAAGAAAAGATCCATTGTAAAACCAGAATTTGTAATCCACTGCCTTCCAAAAACAAAACCGCCACCAAAGTTAGTGTAAGAAGCTTCATCTTGATCAACTGTATCCTCTAACTTAAAGTTTTGGTATCTTAAGTATGGACCTACATAGAAGCCATCAATTGCATTCTTTTTTACGTAAAATCTTGCCTCTGGAGTTAAGATTAGACCAGAAAACTTAGCGTTATCAAATTTGTAATTTAAGTAAGCAACGCCAAACTGTCCTGACATAGCATCGGTAATCTCTCTTTCGTAAAAAATTGATCCAGTTCCTACAATTAAGCTTAGGGTGTTAACTTTTAGCACATTCTTCTCTTCTGACTCTTGTGCTTGCGCATTTAGCACGCTTGGCGCTGCAATCATAATTGCTAAAATAGCCGTAAAAAGTTTTTTCATTTTTAAAAATTTTAGGTTATTGATGCGTTGACTTTACAAAAGTAGTACCAAAATATTCTTTTTTTGTATTTCCGTTATGTGTTTGCATAAACATTTCTTCTTATTTCTTTGTTTTAATTTAAAATGCATTGCAAAACAGTTGTTTAGTGGATTTGTCTTTTTTGTGGATTTTTTTGTTGACAGGTATTTAGCAAATGCTTCCATCTTACAGCACGTTGTTTGATAGTCGAATTGTTTTGCATTAGTTATATCGAAAACAGCTACTTTTACAAATAAATATAATAGAGCAGCCATGAAGAGAACACTTTCTTTAATTATTGCAACAATTATTACATTTGGAATATTTCAAGCATGTACTTCAGCCCAAGATAGTAAGGATGACACTTATGTTGTTGTACTTTCGTTAGATGCTTTTCGCTGGGATTATCCCGATATTGCCAATACTCCTGCGCTAAAAGCAATGGCCGAATCAGGCGTAAAGGCAAAAGCACTAATCCCTTGCTATCCCTCAAAAACTTTTCCTAATCATTATAGCCTAGCTACTGGGCTTCATCCGAATAACCATGGTATTGTGTGTAATAGGTTTTACGACAAAGAGCTTGGCTACTACTCAATAGGCGATAGGAATGCTGTTGAGAACCCTGCTTTTTATGGAGGTGAGCCCATGTGGCTAACTGCCGAGAGGCAGGGAAAAAAGGCGGCTACGTTTTTTTGGGTTGGCTCCGAAGCGCCTATCGGTGGAAATTACCCTTCTCATTGGAAGCGATACGACCAAAAAGTTTCATTTGAAAGCCGAATTGATACCGTTATTCATTGGCTTTCGCTCCCCGAGGAGGTTCGGCCAAGGCTTATTGCTTGGTATTATCACGAGCCCGACTGGACTGCCCATCGCGATGGAGCAACGGGTACGAAAACACTTGCGCTTGTTGAGCAGCTCGATAGCCTTCTGGGTGTTTTTAATAGCAAGCTAAGCCAGCTCCCTCATGCCGATAAGATTAACTTTATTGTTGTGTCCGATCATGGAATGGCCGATATCTCACCCGATAAGTATATTAATCTTTCCGATTATGTTGAGCGTGATTGGTTCGACTATATTACTGGAGGCAATCCGGTTTATAGCCTTCAGCCAAAGCAAGAGTTTAAGCAAAAAGCCCTTGAGGCTTTAAGGGCAATAGAGAACTTAAAAGTATGGGAGCGTAATGAAATACCCGAACGGCTTCACTACGGCTCTAATCCGCGTATTCAGGATTTGGTTATTGAGGCCGAAGCAGGTTATAGTATTGGATTTACCTCAAATGCCGATAGGTATAGTGGTGCAACACATGGTTATGATAATGCTAACCCCGATATGCATGGAATATTTTATGCCAAGGGACCAGCTTTCAAAAAAGGATTCGAGCATGAAGCCTTTCAAAATGTAAATCTTTACACAATTGTCACCCATATTCTTGGTCTCGAACCTGCCGAAACTGATGGCAATTTTAACGAAGTAAAGGATTTATTCAGTGTTGAGTGGCAGGATTAGCCCAACTTATTCCTTAATTCTTAAGTCGACCGATTTGTTGATAATGTAATAGCAGGGGTCGCTGCATGTTTCGTAATCGCGCTTCGTTTTCAGCTTAGCGCGGTTAATAACATGGTACGATCGTCCATCTTTTAAGTATTCGGCTTTTACAACGTATTCTTTATTGGTTCTTAGCGTTAGTAGGGTTCGCGATGTTTGGATTACTTCAGAAAAAATGGCGTTAGCTTCATTAAATTCTTCCTCGTAAAGTGTTATGAAAACTTCGGGGTTCTCAGGATTTATTGTAAGCTTAAGTTCAATCTCCCCGTATTTTGGTTCATCTGTATAGCATTCGCTACAATCAACCGGAGAGAGCGATATGGAATCGCAGCTAGTAAATGCTGTAAGCACCGAAACGACAGCTGCAAGTATTAAAACTATTTTAACAATTTTATATCGATTCATTTTCAGAATTTAAAGCCATTCAACATTTTTTAGGGCAATTTTAGGTTTCGATAAATCGAAAGTATATCCGCATTTTAGCTCAACAAAAATGGGCTGTTTTTGTGTGTGCTCCATTTTGTTAAAATATCCATTAAGCGATAGCGTAAAGCCGTTTTCATTGTAAAAAACTTTTATCAAGGGCGATGCCTTTAGGTAACTTTTTGGAGTAAAAACATCACTTTTAACATTAAACTTACCCCATGAGTATAACCCTACTAATCCTGCTGAAACGCCAATGTATGTGCCATTTTTTAGCCGAAGTTTTCCAACATCTTTTGCTGCATACAACGCAAAGTAGTTGCGCTGTTCAAACAGCTGATAAATAATATAATCGGTTTGAAGCGTTACCGCTTTATAGTAAGGTCTAACACCAAAAGTGCTTCCAAATCGGATGTTTGGTCTTGAGATGCTAATGTCTGCATTTAGCAGAAGGTAAAAGTCGTTTCCGTTGAGGGTTAGCCCCGAAGTAATACCGAAACTATTAACGTAACCTTTTTTACTAAGCGGCGAGCCTAGGTCTTGTAAAATTTTCGACAGATCAGCGTATCCGTTTTTTTTGGCAATATCGGCATAGCTGAATTCCGTTGAGTATTCCTCTTTAGCTGCTCCTTCAAGCATGAGCAATTCAACAGCTTGAGTTGCCTTGTTTTGCATTGCAATAGAAAGTGCAGTATTTCCAGCAAAGTTTCGAAGCATTGGGTCTGCACCATAGTTCAAAAGAAGCCGCATTATGGTTGTATCATTATACTGTGCTGCAACCATAAGCGGCGAAAACCCTTTGCGATCGGATTTATCTACATCGGCCCAGCGTTCAAGCAGTAATTCGCTTGTAACAAGCGATCCAGTATAAGCGGCAAGCATTAATGGCGTATTACCATACCTATCGGTTGAGTCGACATAGGCTCCGTATTCGGTAAGAAGGTATGTCATAAACGGGTATCCATAGGCACTAGCGTAGTGTAAGGGTGATATGCCGTTGTACGTTACTGGGTGAGGTTCGGCGCCATTAAGTAACAGAAGTTCGGCAATACTATCGTTGTTGCTTATCGTTGCAAAATGTAGCGGGGTAAACCCATTCTCGTTACCTTTATTCGGATTTGCGTAGTTGGCTAAAAGTTCAACAGCAACTGGGTAATGCCCATTTTGCGACGCATACATTAGGGCCGTAGTTCCATCCCACGAGGCAGCATTTGGATCAGCATCAACTTTAAGAAGTGCTTTTACGTTTTCAAGATTTCCTGAGTCGGCTTGTACAAGTAGCTGAAAATTTAAACCCTCCTTAAGGGTTTCTTGAAGCATAGCTGATATCGACTCTTGACCGTATACCTTGCAGGTTACTATTGTTAGTATTGCTATTATCAGGTTTAGCTTAGACTTCATTTTTGGATAGTTATCATGGAGTTGTAAGCGATACTGGAATCACCTTACCATTAAAAAATCTATTGCCCTTTAGGGCAAAGTCAGCAATAAATTCCGCCATTTCATTGGGCATTAACGGAGCCTTAAACTCAGGAAAGGCTTTGGCAAGCATTTCGGTTTGAACAGCCCCAAGAGCAAGGCAGTTAAAACTAATTCCTTTCTCCTTGTACTCCTCGGCTAAGCACTCGGTTAAGGAGGCTATTGCAGCTTTTGTGGCTGAATATACCGAAAGCCCAGAGAATTTAACGCTCCCCTGAAAGCCACCCATGCTGCTAATGTTAATTACATGTGCATTTGCAGAAAGTAGGGGTATGAGAGATTTTATTATTCGTGCTGGACCAGTGAAATTAACACGAGTCATAGCATCAAGGTCGGTTGCCGATAAACTTTCGAAAGGGGAATTGACAAGGTATCCGGCATTATTTACCAAAATATCTACGGTTGGTATGTATTGCCTTACCATTTCGGCAAGTTTCTCTTCAAAAGGTTCAGGTGCTGTAATATCAAAAAGGATGGGGTATAGGTGTGCTTCAATGTTCTCTTTGATGCAAGCGCTTTTCAGCTCTTTTAGTTTACCTTCATTTCGCGCAAGTGCTAATATTGTGTGGTTGCCAATTGAGGCAAAGCGTTTGGCGAGTTCAAAGCCAATTCCGCTTGATGCACCTGTAATAACTATGTTCATAGATTAAATTTGTATGTCTATTGTAAGTTGTATATTTACAAAGTAAAGGAAAACAAAACTAATTGTATTGCGTTTTTAAAATATTGCTGATGAAAATTGCAGCAAATTTCAACAAATATTATTCCTAACATATAGCGTTTGTAGCATTTTTAAAAATTTTTCTCGATGAAATTTCTAAATAGTATCCTAATCATACTTTTCCTTTTAGCTTCAACTAGCGTATTTGGACAAAGTGGGGGTGAGCCGAAAAAGTTTTCAGACAAGCTTTTTTTGGGTGGCTCATTAGGGTTAACTGTTGGCGACATTACACAAATTGATATTGTTCCGGTTGCAGGAATTTGGGTTATTCCGCAATGGTCGTTGGGTGTTGGTGGACGGTACACTTACTATAGCCACAAAGGTTACGTTATTGGAGGTCCTAGTGAACCCTACCGAACCCACATATGGGGAGCATCTGCATTCACGCAAATTTTACCTATACCCGATTTTAGCGAGGTGTTGCCCATTAACGTTAAGGGTGGCATTATGCTTCATGGCGAATACGAGCGATTGCTGATAGATAAGCAAATGACAAACCCTTTTACCACATCGGCACAGGGAAAAACATGGGTTGAACTTTACTTGGTTGGGTTTGGATACAGGCAACGAATTGGCGAAAAGGCAGCGCTTAACATTATGCTTTTATGGGAAGTGTCGAATAGCGATTTTTCGCCATACCCACAAAACCCTATGCTTAGGGTTAATTTTACAATATAGTAGTAACAGAAAAAAGGCCTTGGTATTACCAAAGCCTTTTCGCGTTCGTATATAGAATAATGCTTTTTTATTCTATAACATTAACATTTGTTGCCTGTGGGCCACGTTTGCCATCAGTGATTTCGAATTCAACATCTTGACCTTCGTCTAGACGCTTGAAACCTTCTTTAGCAATTCCAGTGTAGTGAACAAACACGTCGTTGCCTTCTTCAGTTTGAATAAAGCCAAAACCTTTAGCTGCATCAAACCATTTTACTTTTCCTTTCATGGTAAAACTTGAAAATTAATGAATAAATTAAAAATTACTACACAACAAAGGTGAGCATAAGATTTGATTTTGCAAGTTTTTTTTAATCTTTTTTTACATATATAGATTTTCCGATATGCAAATATATGTTTTCGGCAGCGTGTAATACACTCCGTGGCTTAATGCTTAATAGCGTTTAGTTTAGCTCTTTTTAAATGACGATGATTTTACCACAGATCAATGCTTACCGAATTTTACCATTAGTTTCTGCGTTTTTATTAAATGTGTAAATCTCAATATTTTGGTATTCTTAAAATATTGCCGTTTCTTTACGGCTGAATATTCAATTTTATAATTTTAAAACTATAGTTTAATGAGTGTTTCAAAAGACAAGGTAGTTTCAGTAAGCTACGAGCTTAAAGTTCAGAATGAGATTGTTGATAAGGCAGAAGCTGCTAATCCAATGCAATTTATATACGGTAAGGGAACCCTTATCCAATCGTTCGAGGATAACATTAAGGATTTGAAGGAAGGTGATTCTTTCGATTTTAATATTGCCTCCGATCAGGCATACGGAAAGGTTAATCAGGAGTATATTCTTAAATTGCCCAAAACCGTTTTTGAACGTGAAGGTAAAGTTGCCGATGATTTATTGGTTGTTGGTACTCGCTTACCAATGGTCGATCAAGAGGGTAATCAGCTCAATGGCCTTATCCTCGATGTAAAAGATGATCATGTTGTAATGGACTTTAACCATCCGCTTGCAGGAGAAGATCTTCACTTTACAGGTAAAATTGAAGCAGTTCGCGACGCGTCGGCTGAGGAGTTAGCCCATGGTCATGTGCATAACCCAGAGCATAATCATGGCGAAGGTTGCTGTGGCGGAAATCATTAAGAATCCCTATATTCGTTAAAGCCGGCTAATGCCGGCTTTTCTTTTTTTATGGCATCGGCTGTTTTTGGTTAAACCTCATTTTAGGTATATTTGAAGAGAATATAATTTTTTAGCTATGTGGCGAAAACTTCCTCTTTGGGCAAAAATACTAGTAGGGATGCTAGTGGGTATTTTAGTTGGTGTTACAGGTGTTTGGCTTGGCTTTGGCTGGTTAATTACCGATTGGGTTAAACCCTTTGGGGTAATTTTTCTAAACCTGCTAAAGCTAGTAGCTATGCCGCTTATTTTTGCTTCGCTCGTTACAGGTGTGGCCGGCCTTTCCGATATTACAAAACTCTCACGTATTGGGCTAAAAACAATATCGTACTACTTGGTAACAACCATAATTGCCATTTCAATTGGGCTTTTACTTGTAAATGTTTTAAAACCCGGTAAGGCTTTCCCTGAGGAAAAAAGGCTCGAGATGATGGAGCAATATGCTGTTGACGTTGAGGGGCGAAAGTTAGCGGTTGATAATATTAAATCGGATGGGCCTTTGCAGTTTATTGTTGATATAGTACCTGAGAATGTTGTGGGCGCAGCATCCGACAATGCAAATATGCTTCAGGTTATTTTCTTTGCCATACTGTTTGGTTTAGCGGTTGTTATTGTTAAGAACCCCAAAGTTGAGGTAGTAAAAGATTTCGTTTCGGGGCTAAACGAAATAATTCTTAAGATTATCGATTTTATAATGCTGTTTGCTCCCTTTGGCGTAATGGCTTTGCTTGCAGGCCTAATTGTTGATTTTTCTGAAGATAACGTTGCCGATTCGTTGCATCTTTTTGCAACCCTGGGGCTATACTCGCTTGTGGTAATTGGAGGGTTGCTTATGGTTGCTCTGGTTATTTATCCAACTTTTTTAAGGCTATTTGCAGGTATCCGTTTTACCGATTTTTATAAAACGATGTTCCCGGTTCAGCTTGTGGCATTCTCCACGAGTTCAAGCGCAGCTACACTGCCTGTGAATATGGAGCAGGTAGAAAAAGGCTTAGGGGTTAGCAACGAAGTAGCGAGCTTTGTACTTCCCATTGGTGTAACTATTAACATGGATGGAACAAGCCTTTACCAAGCCGTGGCTGCAGTATTTATTGCTCAGGTTTTTGGAATTGAGCTTACAATAGTACAACAGCTAACCATTGTACTAACGGCAACGTTAGCATCAATCGGATCGGCAGCGGTTCCGGGTGCAGGAATGGTAATGCTAATTATTGTGCTTAATGCTGTAGGCTTGCCCATTGAAGGTTTAGCCTTAATACTAGCCATCGATAGGCCATTGGATATGCTGCGTACCGTGCTCAATGTTACTGGCGATGCCATGATTGCAACCATTGTAGCCAAAACCGAGCGTGAGATTGATTATGAGCCAGGGATGATTGAGGACGCAGAACAATAAATTGGAGTGCAGGTGCATTGGCATTCTCGCTTTATAGGTGATATGTGGGAAATACATAACGCTTAAAGCTAACCTAATTACCTGCACTCCATTTTCACTATTCATATTTTAATACATTTGCGGGGTTTGTATTGGCTGCTTTTACCGAATGGTAGAGCACCGTAAATATTGCAATTGCTATTACTATTGCCCCCGATACTAAGTATAATAGCCACGAATGACCTGATGGGGTAATAAAGTTTAGCATCCATTTGTTAATTATCCACCACGAAATAGGAAACGCTAGCGCAAGGCACAGGGTAACTAGCTTTGCAAATTTCCAAACCAGATAACCAACAACACCCTTAGTACTCGACCCTAGTACTTTTCTTATGCCAATCTCACGTATTCTCTTGCCAATATCAAAAGTGGCTAATCCGAAAAGCCCAATACAAGCTATAAAAATTGCAACAACGGTAAAACCCTGGAAAAGTCTTTTTAATCGGGCCTCTTCAATGTAAAGTTTCTTTAAATCGTCAGCAAGAATATTGTAGGTTAGCGGTGTATTAGGTGAGTACTTTGCCCACACCGTTTCGATAAACTGGATTGTTTCTTTTGTTTTATCAGGCTTATAGTTTATGGTAATATACGTTGGGTTTACATTATTAACTAGCATAAGCGGTTCAATGGGTTTGTGCAGTGTTTCGTAGTTAAAATTGCTCATTACACCCACAATTTTCAGCTTAATGTTAAATAAGAAGTTCACCTCAAGGCCAATGGGGTCTTCAATGCCATATTTCTCAATTGCTCTCTGGTTAATTATTGCTTCGTAAAGCGAGTCGCTTTTCTTGTGGTTTTTAATGTTTCTTCCCGCAATAATATCAACACCAAGTGTCTTTAGGTAACTTGAATCGGCTAGTTGTACCCTGTAGCTCATATCGGTTCCGTTAACAGTTAGGCTCCAACCCTCGTTAATTATGCCTATGGGCGAAGCATGAAACGATGCAGATATTATGTTGGGGTTTGCCCATAAATCGTTCATAAATGCCTCTTTATGTGCAAGCATTTCCGATGATGATTCGAGGAAAAGCTTATTCTCTTTTTCAATTCCCAGATCTTTATTGTTAAGGTAATGAACCTGTTTGTTGACGTGTAGGGTAAAAGCAATTAGTACCGTTGCAGCTGTAAATTGGGTTGCTATTAAAATTTTTCGGAATGTTTGCCCCTTAACGCTACTCCCGCCTAATCCGGAAAGGATTATTTTAGGAGAGAATGAGCTAATGTAAAATGCGGGGTAGCTACCAGCAAAAATACCCATAGCCAAAGGTCCAGCAATTAGTATGGTAAGGTTGAACCAATGTGTAATATCAAATCGAATGCTAATGCCTACCATGTTCGAGAATATTGGCATAAGTAGTTCAACCAGAATAACCGCAAATAGCATGGCGAGGTATGCGGTAAGAATACTCTCGGTAAGGTGTTGCTTAATAATTGATGTTTTTTCTGCACCAAGGGTTTTTCTAATTCCAATTTCTTTTGTTCTATAGGTGGCTTGTGCCGTGCTAAGGTTAGTAAAATTGATAAGTGCCAGTAAAAGAATAATAATTGACACCCCAATAGCTATGGTAATATTTGATCGGCTTCCGTGAGTCAGATCGTCGTTGTTGTTATACGTGTTGAAGTAAATGTCGGGGAAATTGGTGAGAATGAACTCAATTTTTTCGCTTTCGGGTATTTGTATGTTCTTTTTCAAAAACTCGAAAAGTTCATCTTGTAGCTTTTTTTCAAATTCAGCAACATTAACCCCTGTTTTTAGCAATAGAAAGGTATTATAGTTCCATTGGTAAAAATTATCCAATGCCTTTGAGTCGTTGCGCATGGTTTTGTAAAAATCAATTGGTATTACAGCATCGGCCTGAATACTTGAGTTTGCAGGCATATTTTCCATAATACCAGTTACCCTTAGGTTATGCTTATTGCCCCATAATATGGATTGTCCAATGGGATTAATATCGCCAAATATGCGCTTTGCCGATTCCTCTGATAGCACTATCCCATCGGGACTAGAAAGAACGCTGCTTGGGTTGCCCGCAATTAAAGGAAAAGTGAACACATTGAAGAATGAGGAGTCGGCAAGCCAAGTGCTATTTAGTCTGATAAATTTGTCGTTATGCTTTACTAATCCTCCATTACCTTGGATTTCATATGTTCGAATGTATTCCTCTACTTCAGGATAGTTTTGCTTAAGGAAAGGCCCAATGGGGGCAGCCATGTTGTGAATTTTTGGCCGTTCAATTCGAAATATGTTTGGGTGGTGTTCGTGAAACTTATCGGTTCCGGCAATTAACCTAACATATGATGTAATTAGCACGAATACAGCCATGCTGCCAGCAAGGCCCAGAATGTTGATGGTCGAAAAAATCTTGTTCCGACTCATATTTCTTAGTGCTACTAAAAGGTTGTACTTTATCATGGTTGTGTAGTTTTTATTCGTAACGTAACGATACTATTGGGTTTACATGCGAAGCTTTTATTGCTTGCCAGACTATGGTAAGAAGTGCAATGGTAAAGGTAGTTGCTATTGTTGCAACGGGTATCCAAACCTCAATGCTAATGCGGTATGCAAAGCCGTTTAACCATTCGTTAGCTAAAAAGTAGGCTACTGGAATTGCAATTATATTGGCAATCATTACCCATTTTGTGGTATCTGCAATAAGAACTGTAGCTATTTTTGATACCGATGATCCAAGTATTTTTCGTATTCCAATTTCTTTTGTGCGTCGTGCAATGGCAAATGCCGACAAAGCGTAAAGTCCAACTATTGAAATGATTATTGCCAGTATTGATGCCGATAGTATTAGCTTATAAGTCTGTTTTTCCGAACGGTACTGCATCATCAAAAAATCGCTTAGATAATAGTTGCTGCTTTTGTAGTTTGGGTCATGCTTTTTTAGGGTATTTTCAATCCATTCCACTGTTTGCTTGTTACTATTTTCAGTTAGTCTAATTGTAAAATTATGCATCCTAGGGTTGTAACGGCTAATAATAAGTGGTTCAATCTCATCGCGAAGCGATTTTAGGTGATAGTCTTTTACCACGCCAATTATAGTTCCTGGTCTTTGCCACATAACCACTTTCTTCCCAATAGGATTGGATACTCCAAGCATTTTTGCTGCGGATTGATTTATTATGTAGCTATCGTTGTCGACTACGCTGTTTGGAATAAAATCGCGTCCCTCTACAATCTTCATCATTAGGGTTTCAATGTAGTAATCCTGAATTCTATTTTCTTTAATGCTAAATGCAGTGGACGGATCGGCTCCCTCAAGGTAAAGATTCATACCGCTTAACCCTCCACCGGGTAAACTTTGTGCACCCGAAACCGATTCAATGCTGGGGTTTGTTAGCAACTCTTGTCTGATGGTTGAATATGAACCAATAATTGATTCAGTGAGGTTTGAAAAAATTATTACATCTTCCTTTTCAAAACCCAAATCCTTTTTGTTGAAGTAGCGCATTTGTAGCATTATTACCATAAGCATAAAGATTAGAGCAGATGAGATACCGAACTGTAGCACTACCAGAATTGATTTGACTATTGGGTTTCGTTTACCGCTATTTGTAAGTCCTCTTAGCACCGAAATAGCCTTGAATCTTGACATGTATAATGAAGGGTAAATCCCTCCTAATATGCCAATAGCAATAGTTGTTGCAATTATTAATACTAAAAGACTAATGTTGCTTTTGTAATCGAGTGCTAGCGTGGTACCTAAAAGGTTGTTAAAAGGGGTAATTACTAGTTCTAAAAGCATAAAGGATATGAGTAATGCAATAAATGTAGTAATTACTGATTCGCCAATAAACTGCATGGTTATTTGTATGCGGTTTGAGCCTACTACTTTTCTAATACCCACTTCGCGCTTACGTTTATCGGCTCGTGCTGTAGTTAAATTTATGAAGTTTATCGATGCAATTATTAGCACGAGTAGTGCAATTATACTCAGCGTAAGAACAAAACCATAATCGGTTGTTATGGCTCTGTCACCAGGGTAGTTAGTATGTAAATGGATATCTTTTAAAGGTACAAGCACAGTTTTTGTGTTTTCGCTTTCGCGACCATAATTTCCAAAAACGCGATCGATTACGCTGCTGTTAATATGGTTTATTTTATCCTTAATTTGTTTGTTAAGTTTGGTAGATAGCTTGAGGTAGGTGTAAAAATCTTGCCCGTTTGCAGCCAAAAAAAGGGGAGGCATTGTGCTGAACGGTGTTGCAATATCGAACTGAATGTGAGAGTTTTTAGGGACATTTTGCATAACTGCGCTCACGGTAAGCGCTTGTGGGCGGGTGTAAAATTGTCGTTTTACAGTGTCAAGGTCGTATGTGCTAATGGTAATCGATTTCCCAATGGGATTCTCTTTGCCAAACCATTTTTTGGCTAAGCGTTCCGAAATAACTATTGTGTGTGGCTCACTTAATGGTTTTTGAGAGTTTCCGTGAATGATTGGAAAGTTGAAAAGTGAAAAAAAAGTTGTGTCGGTATAAATAATCCTCTCGTTGCTATAGGTATTATCATCAATAGTAATATTGCCCGTATCCCAAAAAAAGATGCGATTAAGCATCTCAATTTCCGATACTTGCTCCAGAAGTTCATTTCCTGTATCGTAGAGTGTACATGGTAACTTTTCCTCTTTTAAGCCTGAGCGGCTAAAGTGGTTGTTTAGCCTGTATATTTTGTTTGACTCAGTGTGAAACCTGTCGAAGCTTAACTCGTGTTTTACGTAAAGCGATAGTAGCAGTGCAGTGCATAAACCAACGGATAGCCCTAAAATATTTATTATGCTGTACCACTTATCGCGATACATTACCCTGAAAGCAATTTTTAAAAATTTTGAAATCATGGCGAAATTTTTTCTCCCAATTTTCAAAAGCAATGCCAGCGGGTGTAAGTATCAGACAGATAGCGATGTGTGAGGTTGGGTGTGTTTCCGATTCCTGTCTAGGTTGTTTCAATAATGAACAAGATGTGTTCGTATTCGAACATATGTATGAACTTTGGTTTATTATAGGGTAATTGTTTAAAACGAGTAGGCACCCTGCTTATCAATTACATGCAGCACCAATCCTTCTCTTAGGGCTTTTTTGCTTATGCCTTGTATTTCCCAGTAAGGTACAGTCTGATCAACCAAAAGGGTTGCAGGTTTAACAACAGCTAAAAGGTGATCGAGTTTAGGTGAGTTTGCATTAAGTAAAACTATATCAACACCAAGTTTATTCCCCTTTTCGGCATAGGGATAATTTTGAGAGTTAGGTACTAGCATAGTTTTACCTTTGGCGTATATAAACAATCCCAATTTGTTTTGTGTAATGCTCAAATTTTCAAACTGGTAATCGTTCTTAAGAACGCCATTAAAACTGTAAACTGAAATGTTACTCTGCTTGATCCGATTAAAGTTAAGGTAGCCATTTAGAGCAAATGAGTGCTTGGTTGTAATGCTATCTATCTGCCCATTGCTTGCGAGTAGTATTAGCTTATTGGCTTGTTTGTATCCAATTAGGGTTGCCGATCGGTCAGCAAACACGGTTAACTCATTACTGTTTATCGTTGTGAAGTGCTTGTTAATGTTTAATCCAAAAAACAGTATGAGGCTGGATAGTGAAAGAAATAGTAGTAATCGCCTTTTGCTCTCTAAGTAAATGGCAACAAGCACTATTGTTAAGCTAAGTGCTAGCAACTGAGGTGCAGTAATTGATAATGCCGTTGAGGTGGAGTAGGGGAGCGATTCGGTTAAACTGGTAAGAAAGTTTAATGCAGTAAGCGAATTGTTTAGTAACCACGACAAACCTCGAAAAATAAATGGAATTGGCGAAAAAAGAATGAGTGCTATAGCTAAGTATAAGATGATAAATGCCAAAGGTATGGCGTAAAGATTTGTGAGCAAAAAGTAGTTTGGGAACTGGCTAAAATAGAATAGACTTAATGGGAAAGTGCCTATTTGTGCCGAAAGCGATACGGCAATAAGCACCCAAACCTTATTTAAAAGCCTATTTTTTATGTAGGCTAGCTTATAGATATGCGGGTAAAAGAATACTATGGAAAGTACAGCAAAATATGACAGCTGAAAGCCAATGTTTGTAAGTAGCATTGGGTTAACCATTAGTATTACAAATGCCGATGCGCTAAGGGTATTGTATATGTTTGTACTTCGGCTAAACGACATGCCAACTACAACCAACGAAAACATTAGTGAAGCCCTTACAACTGATGGCGATAAACCAGTGAAGAATGCATAAAACCAGAGAAAAGCAATAAGGATAGCCGACTTAATAATCTTCCCTTTTTTTATTCTCGATAAAAAGAATAGGAATAGCGAAAGGGTAGAAAATAGTATGCCCACGTGCAAACCCGAAACGGCAAGTATGTGCATGGCTCCCGATGCAGCAAAAACTCTTCTGGTTTCCTGATCGAGTAAATCCTTGTATCCCATGGTTAAAGCCGATAACACTGCAAGATTCTCTGCTTCAATTCCTGCTTTTGCATAAATATTTAATAGCTTATTGCGTAGGTTATATGCCAATTGCTTTAGCCTCGAAGGGTCGTTTTTAACAAACACCCATTTTTCGGGAGCTACATAAGCTGTTTGATAAATTTGTTGTCGCTCAAGGTAATGCCTGTAATTAAATTGATGTGGATTTAATGGTTTAGGAGGAGGATTAAAAATAACGCTAATGGCCAATACCGAACCGTAGGTTTCGTGCTCAATAAGCGAATCGGTTGATGAGAAGTAAAGCATAACCTTTTCGTCAATGGAGGTCCAAACATCGTTGCTTTTAAGCATGGTTACCTTTGCAGTTGCTCTGTAGCTCGATGTTCGGTTTTGCGGTGGTTCTAACAATTTTATCAGTGCTGTGCATTCGGTTTCGCTTTTAATACTGGTTGATCCTATGTGGTTTTTTGTGATGGCAAAACCCGCAAGGGTTAAGCAAAGCGTTATGCTAATGCCAAAAATCCAACGTAGGTGCCACCTGCCAGCAATGCTAAGCGATATAATTACAAGACCAAAGCATGCTAGCAGAATAGTGAGTAGTGTAATTGTAGAAAGATTACTGGCGAAGCTAAAAGCCAATAGTATGCCTACCACAAAAGGAATTAGCAGCTTAAAAAAAGGGACTTGCCTTAACATTTACTTCAGTTTGAATAATGAAGATATAAATTTTGGATGAATGATAAAAAGCTTAGTGGCGGTTTTGAGTGAAATATTTGATGATGTAATAGGAAAAGATCGTTTCGGAAAGTACCCTCGCGATGAGTGACGGGGTGACGAGTGATGGGGTGATCGGTGAATCGGTGATTGGTGATCCCTGCCTGCCTAGACGGCAGTCAGGCAGGGGTGATTGGTGAATCGGTAATCCCTGCCTGCCGATTAGCAGGTTTGCTTGCCGAATGATAGTTTTGCGTGAACTGCTTGAACGTATATTAGGAACAGCTCGCTTCGCTTCATTTAATTTTGCTCGCGATGACGAACAAAAAAAATCCGGCAGGATTGCTCCCACCGGATTTTTTAAAAGAATCTATTGCAGTACGAAGTTATCTCTTAATCATCTTGCGAACTGCTTTTTGGCCTTGGTTGTTTACAATGGTTACAAGGTAAACGCCCGAAGGTAGATCGTTTGTAGGAATCATAGCACGGTTGCTTCCATCGTGGGTAATGCTTATTACCTGCTGACCAATTAGGTTAACAACGCTAATGCGGCTTGCGCTCTCGGCGTTATCAATCCAAACGGTACTGGTAAATGGGTTGGGGTAAGCAGTAATGTTTTCGCCCCAAGTTGTGCTAACGCTCGATGCTAACTCGATATCCTGTGCAAAGCGTGGAAGAATTTTTGGAAAATCGTAGCTAAAGTGTCCAATACCAGTGATGTTGTACGATGCGTTTAGCGTGAATACCCCAGCATAATCGTAGTCGTACATGTCATCATCAACGTAAACTGTACCTGAGCCATCATCAACACCTAGTACACCAAAGTTGTCAGACTCAACAGTATACTCAGCTTCAAGTACACGGATAAGTACACCTTCCCATGGTTCTTGAGCAGCGTCGCCAGTAGTAAGAACTGTTGCAGCAGGTAGGTCGTTGCCTGTGCTAATAACCTCAATGTTCATCTCAACTGTTCCGCTACCTGTAGTAAGCTCAGTAACAGTTGAAGGACTTCCAAACTCTTCAACAAGTCCGCTAATTACAATTTCGTCGCCTACTGAAGGAATAGGATCCATGTAAATATTGTAAACATATAGTCCATTCCAAGCACCTTCACCATCTTGAATAAATAGACCACGGAATGATCCACCCTCGTAGTTGTAGTGAAGAGCAGTTACAATACCAGTTGTGGTAACAACCTCGTCGGCATATGGGCTTTCGCCCGATGGAGCAGGAGTAAACTGGATGTCGTAAATTGAGATAATTTCCGAAACGGTTACAGTCACTGTCCACTCTTTAGTTGTTGATAGATCCTGAGCGGTAACGGTATAAACCACTGGGCTGGTAAAGTCTTGTGCAACGCCGCTTTCGGGGCTAATGGTTGCACCAAGGCTAATTTCGATGGTTGGAACAAGTGCAATAACTTCAGTGCCAGGGGCAACGGTAATGTCAATTGTGCCTGCTTCGCTATCAATAGTTGCAGGGCCAATTTGCTCGGCAAGGCTAAAGCTGATAATTTCAGCCTCAGTGCTCACGTCGGCCTCGGTAATGGTTACTGTCCAATCTTTGGTTGTTCCCGATTCGGCTTCAACAACGTATGTAACAGGGCTGCTGAAATCGACCACGCTAACACCCGATTCTTGCTCAACAGTTTCTACGTAAGCAGTCGCACCCATCGATAGGGTAAACTCGGGTACAAGTGTGGTTAGGTCGGTTCCGTTAAGTACCTCAAGGGTAATTGTGCCTGCCTCAGCGTTAATTGTAGCAGGAGCCATTTGCATATCAACCTCAAAGGTTAGTATCTCGGCCTCGTTGTTTAGGCCATGCCATCCGATAAACGTAAATGTATTCTGTGGGAATACCATCCATTCGCTATCGTCCTCGTTGGTTCCGGCCGATGCAGTCCAATCGGTATTGCCAATAACAACTGCGCTCTTACGAACAAGTGTGTGTTCAGCAGTTGCACCTGTAACACCTGCAACGTCCCAAGCAGTGCCTGGGTCATCGCCTATGGTTCCAATTACATCAATAAGCACATCGTTTTTGAAAAGTCCAACTGCGTCGTTACCGTTGTAGTATGTAACTGTGCTTGTAACATCGGCTAAATCGAGTATTGCAGCATCAGCACTAGCGTTAGCGATAACAAAAACAGCACCAGCCTCAAGTGTACCGGTTAGTACCTCGGTATTGCCAGCATCGGTTGCACCATTCGAGAACGATCTAACTTCGTAACCAGTAAGATCAACAGGAGCACCAGTTGGGTTGTAAATCTCAATTGCCTTGTTGCTACTGCTTCCCTCAATGTACTCACTAAAGAATAGGTCGGTTGTAGGCTCAACCATTGTGGTGAATGCCCACGACTGATCGGTAATAGCAGGAAGGTTATTGCCCGATAGGTCTTGAATCATACCTTCGGTTACGTTAATGTAGTATTCGGTTTCCCATGCTAAGCCCTCGATGCCACCAGAAATCATGTTACCATCAACAGTTCCGTCGGCTTCGGTTAGGGTTGCTACAACAGTACCGTCAGATGCAAGGTGAACGGTAAGGTTACCTGTTGCAAGCTGAATTTCCTCATCAAACTCAACCATAAGGGTAAAGTTGGTAGGCATATCGGTTTCGCCCATAAGTGGGTATGAAAAATCGGCCGAAGGTGCCTGTGTATCGGTTATGGTTGATGCATCGGCAGTTTCGCTGTAGAATGTTGCATCGACAGCATCGGCAATGCGGAAGTAGTATGTACCAAAAACGCCATTAGGTACTGTGGTTGTATACGTTCCTGTAGTTGCATCGATGGGTTCATCGTTTATTAAATTCTCGGCTTTAGTTACATCAACGGCATAAAGATTAACATTGTCAATATTAGCCGATGTCCATGTAAACACTATATCGTCGCCAGTTTCGTATGCCTGAACGCCAGTTGGAGCAGTAAGCGTAAGCTCGCGGTTGTCGCCAACAAGGGTAACCTTGTAGTATGCCATGGTTGCGTCTTCGGCGGTAACGGTAGCAACAACAACATCACCATCGGCTAGTACTTGGGTTGCGTAATCGCCTTCAACCACCTCGGTGCCGTTAAGTTCAACAAGCACAGTTGCAGCAGCATCGGTAGCAGCAATGTCAATACCAGCAAAGTCGGTAAAATCGTCAACAAAAAGTGTTGCTCCCTCGTCCATTTCGGGGTCGGCAACAACAAGCCCTTCAAGGCTAAGTGCATCTAAACCGCCAAGAGTAAATGTTGCAAGCGAAGCGTCGTTGTTAAGAAGAACGTAATCGTCGGCAGTACGTGGAAGTATTTTAAAGTTGCTGAAACTGAATTCAACTGGGCCAGTCAGGCTAGCGAATAACATTCCATTTTCAGGGAGGGTATAGCTGTAAATTGCATCATCAACAATAACATCACCTGAACCATCATTTACTGAGAATTCACCATAACCAAGCGTATTGTCTATTACTTCGGCATTTTCCACTGTAACTAATACGCACTCGTACATCTCATTTACATCGCCTGTGTTAACCAGTGATGGTGCCCAGGTAGGGAATGAGCCAACATTACTAATTTGAACAACATTTGACAGCTGGGTCATATTATACTGTTCGGCAACCTTAGCAACTATAACAATGCTATCGCCAACGGCAAGGCCATGGTTTGACTCGTATACATTGATACCAGTGTAAGCACCTTCGCCAGCTTGTACGAAGAAATTACTGGTTGATTTAACAGCTGAAACAATACCGCCTGTTTTTACAAAATCGCCAACGTAGTTTGAGTTGCCATCCACATCGGCTTCACTTTGGATTTGGTGTATTGTAACAACGGGTATCACCTCGAAAGTACCTGATTCAGCAGCAGGATCGCCATCGGCAGCATCGGCAACGCGAAGCTTGTACTCCGCGCTGTACTCAGCCTCGGCAGGAATAGTGAACGATGCAGTACCATCAACAGCAGGAGTAGAAGCTACCATGGGAACCCATCCGCCAGCACCTTCGTTCTCGCTTGGTACCCAAGCCTCAACCACTACGTTATCGAAGTTGGCTGCATTCCAGGTAACGGTAACATCATCGCCAGCGTAGTATGGGCCGGTGTAGTCGCCAGTTAGCTCAATGGTTTCGGCAGCGGCAGCAATGGTTGTGAAAGTTGCGCTAGCAGCAGCATCCATTGGATTGCCAGCCTCGTCCTGAACTACACCAACGGTTAATGTGTAAGCTTGCTCATTAAGCAATACTGCATCGGGAACCACGGTAATAACATTACCAGAAATTGTTGCAGTATGAGGTACAGCGTCAGTTCCATCAGTAAATGATACTAATGTTTCAAGATCACCATCAACAACCGCAACGCCACCCGGGCTAGTGTAAATAGCCTCATCAAAGGTGATGGTTGGGTTCACATCAACGGCCACACCGGTTGCACCATCTAATGGGAAGAAGGTGGGGACGGGGGCTTCGGTGTCTGGGCCAGCAAGTTTGTATAGAATTAATCTTTGCTGATTTGATGTATAACAGGCAAATCTCGGGGCACCAGCATTATATTGAAGATTTCTTCCCGCTACACTTACGCTCTCAAAATTAAATAAATCAGTTCCATAAATTGTGATAGACCACCTTTCGTTGTCTGAAATTGGATCTGGATTTACTACAGCATATGAAGCATTTGAAGAACCACTATAAGATACATATGTTATGTCGGTTCCATTTGTGTTTGAAATAGTGTAGTTATCTCCATCTTTAACTATTTCCCAAACAATATCAACTGAAGGATCTGTTAAAACTCCTGACGATGGGGTTACTTCAGTGTGTTGAAAAAATGAGCCAGCATTAGTGGTATTCATTGCAAACTGGTCACCACTATTAACAATTACATAATAACCATCTTCAATTTCTTCAAGAGTAGTTATTTTATTAAAAGTTCCCGTTCCTGAGTATTGCCCCCACCCCACATTACTCCAAACAAGGAGCGTAAGGGCCATAAGGGCGGTTGTAAAAATGTGTCGTAATTTTCTCATAGTTATTGTTTTTAGTTAAACATTAGTTGGTTACAACATGATTTTCAAAGTTATCCTTTTCCAATTTTTTTGTGGGAAAAGGGTGGTTAAGTTACGGTTAATTTTTGAGATGGTCAAGGGAAGGAGGGGGGAAAGTTATTAACAGGGGGAGCGGTGGCGAGTTGCGAGTGACTAGTTTACAGTTTAAGGTTGAGGGTTTAAGGTTTAGGGTTTAAGGTTGAGGTTAAGGATAAGGTTTAGAGTTTAATGTTTAGAGTTTAATGTTTAGAGTTTAATGTTTAAAGTTAAGCCTACCTTCNNCATTTCGGTAGGTAAAGGTTTAGGGTTAAAAAAAACCTGATTGGCATGGTGCCAATCAGGTTTTTGAATGAATGTTTGTATACAGTATTAATATAAGGTATAGTTACCTTTTAATCATCTTGCGGATGGTGCGCTGGCCGTTGTGCCCCTCGAAGGTAATTAGGTAAATGCCGCTTTTGAGGCTGCTGGTGTTTACCTCGTTGGTGCCGTTAAGATCCATTGTTATTACCTGCTGGCCAATGAGGTTGGTTACAACCACGCGTTTAACTAGGTTGGCATTGCTAATGGTAATTAGTTCGCCAAAGGGGTTGGGGTAAGCGCTTATCTGGCTAAGACTGGTTGTTCCTACGCCAACGGGGGTGAGCGTAACGGGCTCGTTAACATCGGAATCGGTAACGGTAACCGATCCGATTTCATCGTCGTAGCCTGTCATGCTAACGGTATAGCTGTACGTACCGGCTTCAACATCGGGAATGGTGGCAATGCCGCTGGTATTAGTGGTGTAGTCGGTACCGTCGAAATTAATCGTTGCGCCCTCAATTGGCGATGTGCCACTGGTAACCGTAAATGTTACGGTGTACATGGCAGGTATTTCTTCAAACTCAACGGTGAGCTCAATATAGGAGTTGTGAGTGCCAATATAGATAGTTTCAGCTGTGTAACCATCAATAATATATCCATTCTCAACCCACTGTTTTACCCTGTAATTCTCATCGGGTGTTGCGGTAAACAAAAGCTCGCTGCCAATAATGATCTCATCGCCTGAGGTTATTGGCGTTCCGTTGGCCTCAGCGGTTAGGGTGCCATTGCCGCCCACAACGCTAAAGTCAACGGCAAAGAACTCAATGGGCATAAACTGAGCGGTAAGCTCAACATCGTGGCTTGGCATTTCGAAGGTGTAAGGGTTATCGTCCGATATCGGATTTCCTTCGGCATTGTTCCAGCTCCAGAAAATGTAATCCATATTAGGGAAGGCTTCGAGGTAGACGGTTTCGCCCGGTGCGTAGTCGTAGTCGCCATCAACCCAGCCAGCGTACTCGGGGTCAACGTTTACAATAACCTCGTAGTACTCGTAAATTATGGTCATTAAGAATAGCGATGGCGCACCAATATCGTAGTTAATGGTTATGGTTACGTAGGTGAACTCCTCTGCTTTCGAGTTTTTTCCCGTTTCGTCGAAATAAATTCGGAGGTTGGCCGTGCCGTCGCCATTGTCGGTTACCTCGTAGTATGGCCAGTCCATTTCTTCGCTTCCCCATTCGCCGCTAACCAGTACACTTAGGTTGAGTATTTCGGTGGCGTCGTTCCACGTAACGGTAATGTCGACATACTCGGGGAACTCGTGCTCATAGAACGAGGTTGATGTTGGGTCGATAGTTGCGTTGGTTATGCCACTCTCAATGGCGGTAATAGTTAGTAGCACATCATCGCCATTATCGAAAAGCACGTTAAGCGCTAGCTCATCATCAACAGCCATTAGGTTTTGGCTTAGGTAGCTGTTGTGAATGTATAGCCACGAGCCATCAACGTGGTAATCGGTACCTTCAATCAAATCGTATTTTAGAGCGGTGCTAATTGACTGTATGGCTTCGGCCGAAACGCCCCAGATAATGGTTGACATTAGGTCGTTGGGGTTGGTTAAGTCGTAGCTAAGTTCGGTTGGGCTAATGGTAGCCGAAATTGACTGTAGCACAACTACGCCAAACCAACTTTGCCATCCAGTACCAAACTCGGCAGTGAAACCGTACCAGTTATCTGGTTCGGGCGATAGCGATGTGATAAAGCTTGCGTATATGGTGAGCGTATTTTCAGTAATGTTGTAGTCGGTACCTTCAACAAGAGGGGTTTGCTGTGGTTCGCCAAATTCATCTTCGTAGTTGTAGCTAATGTCGGTTACTTCGGTTTCGCTTCCCCAGCTAATGGTGAACTCAACGTCGTTATTCTGGTCGATACCGTAGAACTGGTACTCGGGAGTTATTTCGGGTTGAATGTAATCTTCAAATTCAACCGAAACATGAATATCTTTTTCGATGTTAGTGTAGGTGTAATTTGGGTTGGTAAAATCGGGAACTACCTCGCCGTTTACACGCCACTCCTTAACCATGTATGCCCAATCGGGGTATGCCTCAAAGTGAATGTCGGTGCCTTGTTCAATCATTGCGCCCGAGCCAAAGTACTCGTAATCGTTAATGTAGGCGTTAAGCCATCCGTTTTCGCCAATAACCTCGTAGGTTACCTGCCAAGGGCCAATACCTTCCATAACAACCTCAATAATTAAATCCTCTTCAATATTAACTATGTAATCCGTTACTTCGGTGTAAGAGGGTGAGTAGATGTGGTAGTAGTAATCGCCCCGAGCAGCAACCTCGAATATTGGGCTGTTTGAGTAATCGTAAACATGACCTTGGTTTTCCGAGTCCCAGTCGGGTCCAAATATTAGGTCGTTATAGGAAAGTGGATCGCCAAACTCATCGGTAATTTGTAGTTCAACCAAAAATGTTTTCGACATGAAATTGGTTAGTCCCGGAGCCGGTTCACCGTGGTCAAACTCAACGCGCCATGGGTAAATTCCCTCAAGTATTTCGCCATCCTTTTGGGTAAAGGTTTTTGCCGGAGATTCATCGAGATAGATGTTTAGGGTAGCTGTGGTTCCGTTGTCGTTGGTAACCTCCCACATTTCGGCTGGTAGAGGGAACCAAACCTCGGCATCGGGGTCGTAAGCCGACATGCCAGTAACGGCAGTGGCATCGTTCCATGTAATGGTAAGCTGCGGGTCGGTGTTGTCCCAGTTGCCGTAAACCGTAATTTCGGATGGGTCGATGGTGGCATTAACGGTTGGCCGAGAAATGCTTAGGTTGTTGAAGTAGAGGTTTCGTTCGCCAGCACCATCATCGGTTCCGCCGTTTTTATAAACACTGAATCCGCCAAGAGTCTCGCTGATAATTGCTGTATTCCATTCATCGGTCCATGTACTTCCTTCGCTCGAACCAATGACTGAAATGTTAATATCAGATCCGTTTTGGGTTACAACAAAGGTTAGGATAATGTCGCTGTAATAATCCCAAGGAGTTCCTCCGTAGCCATCATCGGTAATGCTAAAATCCCATATTTCGGTTTCAGCATCGTTAAAAAGTTTTAGCCCTTTGCTGCCATCGCGCCATTGAACGGCAAGTTGAATTGAGAATGAGTGTTCATTGCCCCACTCTGTAACTTCACGCATGGCCGTGAGGGCACCTGTGTTATTGCTCCAAATGCCAAACGATAAATCGGAAGTGTTAATATCACCATGGCCATTTTCGGTGCTTGTCCACACAAATGTACCAGCAGTAGAGCCCTCGTTAGTAATTTGCCAAGCGCCAAAGCCAGAGCCTTGGTTTGCGCCATCAATCCACGTTGCTGTTTCGTAGTTCGATGCAGCGTCGTTGCCCACAACGGTTTGTCCAACGCTCCAAAGCGAAGCTAAGAGCAGGCCAAACGATAGGGCAATGGATAAGCGTAATTTTTTTACATTCATAGCATTGCGTTTTGGTTAGTAGTATTTTTTAGAGTAGCACGTTTTTATCAAATTTTGAGCCAATGAAATTTACGGATAATCGAGGTGAAAGTCAAGAAGATTTTGTTTTGTAGTTTTGGGAAGTTTGTTAGAGGGGGTGAGGGGGGGGGACGAGTGAGGAGTGATAGGTGATTGGTGAGTCAGTAATCAGTAATCAGTAAT
>NPID01002221.1_pt1 | contig 55073 bp, 39 predicted proteins | sample 8637491 | NCBI WGS metagenome assembly NPID01 (sample SAMN07420843, study PRJNA396082) | bioreactor metagenome | isolation source: sample BA6 brine-fed electro-methanogenic bioreactor BA | place: Japan: Kochi | collected 2016-06-14 | reverse complement strand
GGGCAGGCACGGGGGCCTGCCCCTACGGTCAATATGACTATTCCGTGGAAATGGTTGGGCATTACCACATGGCAATCAATAAATACGTTGGGATAATGGTCCGGTAATTCCTTCCATAGTTCCTGAATCATCTCCCCCGCCTCGGTAAGTTTTACCCGGCCATTTTCGATTCGACCGAACATCGATTCTTTATGTTGGGTGCAAATCGTCACGAAATAGGCCCCGGTCCGGGCATAATCATAGCCTTTCAGGCGGATGGAACGGCGGTGGTGGATTTCGGGGTTGTAGGTCACGGGGGCTCCAATCCGGGCGCGAAGAATCGCACCCCTACGCAAGCATCGCCAGCCAAACCCTGGCCGCCAGCCGCGCATCGTCGAGGGCCCGGTGCAGGTTTTGCCCGGGCGGCAGCGCCCCGAGCAGATGCCGGGCGAGGGTCTCGAGCCGGTGGTTCGGCAGCTGCGGGTAGAGCCTTCTGCCCATTTTCAACGTGCACTTGTGTCGGTTGGGCAGCGCCAGACCCAGCCGGCCGAATTCGTGCTGCAAAAAGCCGAGATCGAAAGGGGCGTTGTGGGCGATCAGCACCGCGCCCCGGATGATTCTTGCGAAATCGGGCCAGATATCCTCCGGCCGGGGCTGTCCGGCCAGCATCGCATCGCTGATGCCGTGAACCAGCTGGGCCTGGGGCGGGATCGGCCGGCCCGGATCGATGAGGCTGTGAAATTCCCCCACGGTCTTCTGCGCTTCGATCACCACGGCCCCGATCTCGATGACCCGGTCGCCCTGCAGCGGGTTAAGACCGGTTGTCTCGACGTCGAGGACGATGAATCTATTTGCGTCCATCTTCAGTTCTCCAGAACTTTATCCCACAGCCCTCCCATCCGGGGGAGCCCTGGGCGAACACAAGGTTCGCCCCTACGGTCGGTTATCACGATGACCCCGTGAAGGTGATTCGGCATGATCGCGAATGCATCAAGAACCACAACCGGGAAACGTCCCGGCAACCCCTCCCAAACCGTCTGCACCATCTGCCCCGCCTCGTTCAAAGTCATCTCTCCGCCAAGGATATCCCCGAACAGGCGTTCCCGGTGTTGCCCGCAGAGGGTCACGAAACACGCCCCGGCCTGGGCATAATCGTATCCTTTGAGGCGAATCGAACGGCGGTGGTGAATGTCGGGGTCGTATGGCATGGCAGTCCTGATTGGCGCGATTCCGCTGGCGATCGCCCATTTAAAAAGCCATAAAATCAAAAGGAGGGTGAACCTAAGGTTCGCCCCTCCAGAGGGGTGTGTCAAGAGAATAGTTAAGGGAGAATTAATGGGGGAGCGGTTAGAGATTGACTCGCGGTTCAGTACTGCGGGACCGAGGAAGAAAGAATGATGGTTTTCGCCTTTACCATACTTTCTATACAGGAATTGTCTGAAGAAGTATTAGATAAAATTCAATAAGGATGGCGACAGGAGGTAGGCCATCCGCGTCCGAAGCATGGCCAAACCAGATGCAAAGCGAAGGCGGGGGCTTCGCCCGCGGACCGAAAAAGCCCGGCCAGTTTGCCGGGCTTTTTTGCGGCATGCAAAAAGTAGGGCGCCTGTCGGGGCGCGTCCCGACGGTTTTGATCTGAAAAATGTGTCTGAGGCTGTGAATCTTAAGACCGGGTAGCTTTGGTATTTCGGTCACTTACGCTCGTTGGTTTGCCTTGGATAGAGTTCCGAAAAAGAAAGGCGCCCGAGGGCGCCTTGACGGGGGATTGCATGGCAGATGGGCCGCCGTTCAGGGGCGGCTGAACTCGTGGCAGGTCGAGCAGTCATAGCCCGCGCGCTGAACGTGGCGGTCATGGGTGGCGAAAAACCCCGGGGATTTCTTGAAGGCGTGACACCGGCTGCAGAGCCGCTCGGCGGGGTCCTTGAGGCCGTAGCCGAGGGTCCGGAAATCGATGCGGTCGCTGGCGTGGCAGTCGATGCAGTTGAGGGCCGCGCTGGCGGGACTGACTTCATGGGTGATGAGCTGAAAGGTGTCGGTGGTCGCCCACTGGTAAGCCGTTTCGGAGCTCAGCCCCATGTTGGCCAGCCCCTGGCGAATGGCGGCCTCGGCGTCGCCGGTGGCGAAAAAGACGCCGGTGTCGAGGGCGATCAGCTGGCGGGTGTCGGCGGTGATCGGTTGCTCGGCGGTTTTGTACTTGAAGGGATAGAGCTTGCTGCCCGGGTCGCGGTTGCTGCCGTCGGGGCGCGAGGTGGGCAGGCGGCCGGTCTCCGGGTCGACCGCCGCCACGTCGCCGAGCAGGTAACTGGTGCTGCTCCCGTTCCAGAACCGGTAGCGGGGCATCAGCCGGCCGGCCAGGCGCGCCTCGGGCCGGAAGGGCGCCTGGGCGGTGGAACTGCGGCGCCAGGTGCGGTGGACTTCGGTGACCTCAAGGGCTTCGGTGTCGGCGGCGTCCCGGGCATATTCGGGAATGTGGCAGCTCTGGCAGGCGACCCGGTCGAGGTGCCGGTTGATGGCGGTGGAGACATGGGGGCGCTCGTGGCAGCGGTTGCAGTCCATCGGCTCGTCGAGGTCGGTGGGGCGCAGGTCGGTGCCGCGGCCGGCGATGCGGTGACCGGTGGTGGTGTGGCAGGCGCTGCAGCTCAGGTCGGCGCCGCTGCTGGCCATGTGGACGTCGAAGGCGCGGTCGGCGGTGAGCCCGTGAGCCAGGGTCAGGTCGCCGCGCTTGACGCCGTCGCCCCCGCCGGCCAGGGCGTGGCAGGCCAGGCAGTCCTTGCGGGCGGTGGGCAATCCGGGTTCGCTGTGGCAGGCCAGACAGTTGATGTTTTCGAGCTGGGCGCGGCTGGCCACCGCCTCGGGGCGCAGGCCGCGGCCGACGTGGCACTTGGCGCACTGCTGCCAGTTGCCGAGAACGCTGATCGCGTAGCTGTCCAGGGCTCCGGCCCGTTTGCCCTGGGGGGCTCCGCCGTTGGTCATGTCGGGGGTCGGGCCCTGCCACTGGTAGTGGATCGAAGCGTGTACCTCGGTGGCTTCGGCGGTGTGGCATCCCAGGCAGTCGGCGTCGCCGTAATGGCTGTCGGCTGCTGAAATCGGCTCCGCCACCGTGGCATCGGTCGGTGCATCGATGCTGATGCTGAGGGCCTGCGCCATCGATTCGGCACGAATCCGGGGGTCGGTGTCGTCAGGGTCGAGGGAGGAGGGGTAGCCGTCCTGGTCGAAATCGTCATCGTCGGCCATGCCGTTGCAGTTTTCGTCGACCAGGTTATAGGGGATTTCCGGAGCGCCCGGATAGATCGCAAAATCGTCGTCGTTGCAGTCGTCGCCGCCGAACCGGGCCGCGAGATGACCATCGCCGTCGGCGTCCCCGCCGGGCCCCGGCGTCGGCGGCTCAAGGGCCTGGTCCGGTTTGGCCACGGCCGCCGCCGCGGGGGGCGATTCCGGGGCCGGGAGGGGCGGCGGCGAAATCGGCGCGATTTCAGTCGGCGCCTGGATACCGAGCTGTGTTGCCGAGCAGCCGTTGGCCAGGCTGGTGGCGCCGGGATCGGTTCCGGGGCAGGCGTCGACGGTGTTCATGAAGCCGTCGCCATCATCGTCAAGCTGGGAGCGGGCGCAGCCGGTGGCATCGACCGCAAACCCGGCAGGCGAGTCGGGGCAGTTATCGAAGCCGTCGACGACGCCATCCCGGTCGGTATCCGGGACGGGGATCGCCGACGAAGGCTGATAGAGCTCGGCGGGAATTTTTACGCGCTGAACCGGAACCTTGGGGTAGCCGACCGGCAGCGGGCCGATGCGCGATCCCCCGGCGGCCGCAGCGGCGGGCAGCAGAAAAAGCAGGCACAGCAGAGCCCAGGCCGACTTTCGACCGGCATCCGCTCTTGCTGTTCTGTGGCCTGCCGGCCGCCCTTGTTCCAAGCCAGGCATCGGTTCGTCTCCCGGTTGCGGAATTTTTCCCGGACCAAGAAAAGAGCAAAAGCTTTGCCATGTCAACGATAAACCGTGAGTTTTTTTAAGTTGCCGAAAATACAGGAAGCTGCAGCAAGCGAGGGGAACAGGGGAGGTGCGGGAGCCGGAAAAAGGCCGGATGGCGGTGACAATCCACGCAGTGTGCGACGGCCGGGGTGGGGGGTTACCCGCCGGGTGGTGCCGGTTTTGGCTTGCCTTGGACGGCAACGGCCTGGCTGCGGGGGGGAGCACCATGGTTTCTGCGGTGTTGAATCATTTGCGCCAGGATGCCGACCGCCATCTCCTCGGGGGTCAGGGCGCCGATGTCCAGGCCGACGGGACAGGTGAGGCGTAGAAACTGTTCCGAGGCGACGCCCCGCCGGGCCAGGTATTTTTCCAGGGCCATGCGCTTGGCCCGGCTGCCGACCATGCCGATGTAGCCGGCCTCGGTTGCCAGGGCTTCCAAGGCCGCCTGGAAGTCCTGTTGCTGATCGCTGCCGGCGATCAGCAGATAGGTCCGGCGGTCCACCCTGAGGTTTCCGCGAGTAGCGGGACGTTCCTCCAGGGGGCGACTGGCGTTGCCGTCGGATTCGAAACCCGGCCCTTCGTTCAGCCCGGAGGTGGTGGTTACGGCAAACCCGGCCGCTCCCGCCGCCCGGGCAACCGCCCGGCCCACCTGCCCGTCGCCGATCACCACCAGATGGGGAGGAAGCGTCGCCGGTTCGATGAAGGCCAGGATTCGCCCGCCGCAAGCGGCACCCTGCTGGCGATTCAGCGCCAGGGAGACGGCTCGGGGGGCTTCGTCCCGGAGAACCTCGGTCGCCAGCCGGATGACGTCGGTTTCCACCGCTCCGCCGCCGATCGAGCCGAGGGTCGAGCCCTGCCCCCAAATCAGGATTTTCGCTCCGACCCGGTGCCGCGCCGGGTCGCTGCTCTCCACGATGGTGGCCAGCGCCGCGGCCTGCCGGGCCTGCTTGAGGCGAATGATCTCCTCGTATATCCTCAGCTCTTCCATGCCCGCTTCCCCACCTCAAGGGTCCGGTCCACGACCGAAAATCCGTCGCAATCCCCGGCAAGATCGAGGTCGCGACCTCAGCGAAAGTGTAGCAAGGATTCGACCCGCTGCAAGAAGCCCTCTGCGGGGGCGCAACCGTTCTGGACTGTCGGCTGACGGCGGCTGGGGTCCCGGGCGGCGGGAAGGCTTGGAAAAATACGGCCCCGACCCACACCGCCAAGCCGGCACTTGACCAAAAGGGCGCCCTGCATTACATTGACACTCCGAAAAAGAGCGATCCCCCAGGAGCTTAGCCCTATGACGAGAATCGACCTGCCCCAGGAAAAAAAGGTGGGGCATCTGACCCTGCTGCGCGAACCGCGCAGCATCACCGCCAAGGAATTCAACGCCCTGACTGCCGACGAGCGGCTGGAAATCGTTCGTCGCGCCCGGGGCGGGCATAAGTACAACCTGCTGCTCGAAGCGCGGGACCCCGAGGTTCTGGTGCGCCGGCTGCCGGCCCAGGAGCTGTACCTGCTTTTCAAGGAACTCGGTCCCGAGCAGGTGCCCGAGCTGCTGGAGCTGGTGAACACCAGCCAGTTCACGTCCTTTCTCGACCTCGACTGCTGGCAGCAGGACCTGCTCGACGGTCCCTCCGCGCTGTACTGGCTCCAGCTGCTGCTGGAGGGGGATGAAGAGAAGATTTTCACCACCGTCCGGGAGCTCGACTTCGAGCTGCTGGTGCTGGTCATGAAGAAGTTTTTCGCCGTGGTTCAGGGGCCCGAATCCTCCGATGATCAGGAGGCCCGGGCCGCCGGTGGCGGCGGCTACGAAATCGAATACTTCGACGCGGAGGGCGCCAAGATCATCGGCGCCCTGCTCGGGCTGCTGTTCAAGCGCGATGAGCCCTTCGCCGTTCACCTGCTGGAGGCGGTGCGCTGGGAGCCGGAGGCCGAGCTGGAAGAAACCGTTTACCAGTTCCGTACCGGGCGGCTGCTGGACCTGGGATTCCCCGACTCCTTCGAGGCGCTGGCGGTTTACGCCTTCCTCGATCCCGCTACCTTCGATGCCGCCAGGCATCACCGCGAAGGGATCATCCCGGGCGAGGAGGGGGTGGAAGCGCCCGGGTTCCTGCTGGCGTCCGCCCGTCCCCGGGATCTGCTGGCCGAAATCCTGGCCGCCGGGGTCACCTCCGGATTCTGCTGGGAACTGACCTATCTGCTCAACAAGACGATGGTCGCCGACCGGGTCGACGTGGGCGACGCGCTGCGGGTGCAGGAGTCGACTGAGGAGGTGTTTCGCTACCTGAACCTGGCCCTGGAGCACCTCTCCGGGGGAGATCTGGCCAAGGCCAACCGGCTGGTCGACGAGGTTTATCTGGAGGCCCTGTTCCGGCTGGGGTTCAGTCTGACCCTGCAACTGCAGAAGCGGGCTTCGGCGCTGCGTGGCGACGCCATCGTTCCCTACCTCGACGGGCCGTTCCGGGCCCTGATCGAGGCCCTGGGCCAGCGCAAGCCACGGTTTTTCGAGGGGATCGAATATCAGGACCGCGGCGGCGAGCGCCCCTTCGCCACCCTGCGCGACCTGCGGCTGGCCGGCCAGTGGCTGGATCGTCTCGAGGTGCAGCAGCAGCTGTTCGAGCGGCACTTCCCCTTCAGCCTGCCCCGTCCCGAAGATATTGATTTGAGTGGATGTTTTCCGGAGGATCCGGAAGATCTTGCCCTTTCGGACTTTTTTCTGACGGCCCTGGCCAACCGGATTCTCGGCCGGGAGTTTTTGCCGGAGCCGGTCCCCCAGGATGAGGTCCCGGCCCTGCACGCCAAGGTCTCCAGCGAACGTCGCCTCGATGAAACCCTGCGGCGGGAGACCCTTGTCTGGCTCGATTCGCTGGTCGAGGGCGCCGGCGCTTTCGGCGACTACTGTCTCGAGTTGTGGGCCGAAGAGTTCTGTGCGCTGGCCCCGGACGCTCTCGACCCGCGCTACGTCAGCGGTCTGATCGTGCGGGTGGCCTGAGCGGGAGGGACGGCGGTGGGCAGAGGGTTTAAAATCGGTCTGGCACTTGGCGGCGGGGCCGCCCGGGCCCTGTCTCACATCGGGGTTCTCGAAGCCCTGGAGAGGCACCGGATTCCCATCGACTTCATCACCGGCACCAGCATGGGGGCGGTGATCGGGGCCATCTATGCGTCGAATCCCGACAGCGCCCTGCTCAAGGAGCGGATTTTAGCCTATCTGGAGAGCGAGGAGTTTCGCGAGTCGAAGTTTGACTTCATGGTCGAGAAGGACCTGCTGAGCGGCGAGGGGCTGTTTTTCCGCTTCAGTCATCTGGCCCGCAAGAGCCTGTTCTATACCCTGTCGATGACCCGGCGCGCCTTTGTTTCGGAAGAGATTTCGCAGAAAAACTTCAATTTTCTCGTCGAGGATCTGCTGATCGAAGATCTCAAGATCCCATTTGCCGCCACCGCCCTCGATCTGATTTCCGGCCAGGAGGTGATCCTCGATCGGGGCCCGCTGCGCCGGGCAATCGCCGCGACCTGTGCCCTGCCCGGCATTTTGAACCCGGTTCGGATCAACGGCAAGGTTCTCGTCGACGGCGGCTGGATCGATGCGGTGCCGGTGGAGCCGGCCAGGGGCCTCGGGGCCGATTTTGTCATCGCCGTGGACGTGAGCAACGAGATTCGCGAATACGATGAGCCCGACAATGGTCTCGATACGGTTTTCCGCGCCGACGCCATCACCCGCTTCGCTTTGTCCGAGCGGCAGATCGAAAAGGCCGACTGGGTGCTGCGCCCCAATGTCGGCAAGATCCACTGGGCCGACTTCTCCGAGGCCGCCCAGATGATCCGCAAGGGATCGGACGAAGTCGATTCGTACAGCCAGGAAATTCAGCGGGGGATTCGCGGCAAACGGCTCAAAGCGTTTTTCCGTCTGGGCTAGGAGACTGTCGGGCTTAACATGAACCTACTGCGAAATCGGCTGATCGGCCCATATCTCCGACAATTTTCGACAAATAGCCCTGCTGTTCGCTCTCAAATTCTCGAAAATCTGGTCTCGAACAGCCACTTTCTCGTTACGGTCCGTCAAGTCCGGCAGTCTCCTGGCAGCGGCCATTCCTCAACGCGCATCCCTTCTCCCGTCCGGGTGAGGTAAAGAAAGATAATCACCCTTCTTCGGGCGGTGGCCTGCCCACCACGGAAAACGGCGGCGAAATGCTGCAGCTTGACCCCCTGTCCCCGGATCACCGCGGTTTTTTCCCTGACCTGTTCCCGGACCAGTCGGTTTTCCTCCGCGGTCAGGCGGGTGTCGAGAAAGTCCGGGGCGTTGCCCGGCACCACCCGCTCGCTGCGGGCGAAGTCGCGGCCGAGCTGTTCGCGCAGCGTCTCGCGCTCTTCCCCGCGAAACGCCGCCCGCACGAAGGCCCAGACCCCCTCGAAGACCCCTCGCTGGGACAGGGGGTGGCGCAGCAGCCCGCGTTCCCGCCAGAACTGCTGAAGCCGCTCCAGCCCTGCCGAAAGCGAACCGCAGGCGGCTTCCAGGCCGCCGAGAAAACCGGTGAAGCGGCCGCTGTTGTAGGTGAGGTCGAGCAGGCGGCTGATGCCGCGCAGCCGCTCGAGCTGATCGAAGCCGAGTTCGGGGGTTGCCAGGACCGTGTAGGGCGGGTTGGGATCGAACCGGATGCCCAGCTCAGTCGCCCGCTGGCGAAGGGGGGCGCCGGGCAGCAGCTTGACCGGTTCAATCTGCAGATGGTGGGGAGCCAGAGCCGCCACCCGGTCGATGGAGGCGAGAAACTCGGGGTAGCTTTCGCCGGGAAGTCCGGCGATGAGATCGAGATGCAGGTGGATGCTGCTGGTTTCGCGCAGCCGCCGGACGTTGGCTTCCAGGTGTTCGAGGGGGGCGTTGCGGTCGATGGCCGCGAGAGTGGCTTCGAGGGTCGACTGGACGCCGATTTCGAATTGAAACATGCCCTCGGGGGCTTCCGCGAGCAGTTCGAGAGTCGGCTCGTCGAGCAGGTGGGCGCCGATCTCGAAGTGGAAGTGGCTGGAGCGGTTGCGCCGGAGGATATGCCGGAAGATTTCGCGAGCCCGGCGCGCATCGTAATTGAAGGTGCGGTCGACCAGTTTGACCTTGGGAACCTCCTGGTCGATGAGCAGATCGAGATCGGCCAGAATGTGCTCCATGGAAAATGAGCGCACCTGATCGTCCCGCGCGCTCATGCAGAAGGCGCAGCGGTAAGGGCAGCCCCGGCTGGTCTCGAGGTAGACGAAGCCGCGGGAAAGGTCGACCAGCCCCAGGCGAAACGGCGACGGAATCTCGTCGAGCCTGGCCAGGGGCGGCCCCTGGGGACCTTCGGCGACCTGCTTCCCGCGCCGCCAGGCCAGGCGGGGCACCTCGCGGGGCGAGGTGCCCCGCTGCCAGGCCCGTAGCAGGCCGCGGAGCGGGATCTCCCCCTCGCCGCGCACCAGGGCGCTCAGGCCCGGATGGCGGCTGAAGATCTCCGCCCCCTCGAAGGAGACCTCCGGCCCGCCCAGCACGATCCGCAGCCCGGGGCGGGCCACGGCCAGGGCATCGATCACTTCGAGGGTTTCGCGCCGGTTCCAGAGGTAGACCGAAAAGGCGATCACGTCCGGATTTTCGGCCAGCAGGGCGGCCAGAACAAACTCCCTGGGCTCGTGAACGGTAAATTCCCGGATCGCGATCTCGCCGCACTCATCGCCGCAGAAGGCGGCCAGGTAGGGCAGGGCGAGGCTCGGGTGGATGAACTTGCTGTGCAGGGTCGTCAGAATGGTTCGCATGACAGGCAGCATAGCCAAGCGCCGCGGCGAAGAAAAGACTAAATGTAACTGTTCGGCACAGTGACTCAAGACTTTATAATCGTCGGGTCCCGGCCCGACAGCCGGCGTCATTTTCTTTGGGCGCAAAGAAAACGAAGCAAAAGAAACGCTTTTTATTTCTGTCGCGGGATGACGCCGCTTCGTGGTTGCCGTCGCTGGTACTGAGCTGCCGGTTGCCGCTGAGGGAACGAAAGGCGACAGGCCCCATTGAGAAACAGGTTTCTCAAATGGGCTAAACGGAACCGGCCGGGGGCACAATGAAACGGATGACGGTGCCGAGCCAATTTTAACCCCTGCCAGAGGTGGTGATCTTACCTCGGTCGGTACCGATAAAGAGCCGTCGCTATCGTTTAGCCCGTGCGAACTTGTTCGCCCGGGGCCCTAGGGTTCCCCCAGGCCGAAGCAATGCGGTTTTTGTCTCGTCCCGCGGGGCGAAAATGCCGCCGAACCCTGACGACAGAAATAAAAGAGCCGTTTTTTGCCTACTTTTTGCCGGCTTGGGCAAAAAGTAGGGCGCCTGTCGGGGCGCGTCCCGACGGTTTTGCTCTGGTCATAGGTTTTTTGCCAATACGTAAATTGCGGTGAATAGCTTACGACAAAATTTGCGTCCATCCGGAGCTTCCGGATGGACACTAACTGGTTTTGCGCGACCCGACGTTCCTTTTTGCCGCCGATTATGGTATCCTTTCCTGTTGCTTTATTTAATAAGGGCAAAAGGAGTCCATGAAATCCCATAAAACCATCCTCGCCGTGGTCGCCGATGCCTCCGGCGAGGTCTTCGAACATCCCGAGCTGCTGCTGGCGGGCATGAATGGCCTGCAGCCGCGTCTGCCCCGCGCCGATGAGCTCATCCCGCTGCCCGAGGGGAGTCGCCTGTTCACCATCCCCGACACCCCGCCCATGGGTTATGACCGCAAGGCCCGGCGCCTGGTGACCGCCGACCGCCTGCCCCGAAGTTGGGGGGGCGGCCGAATCCAGGCCGTTTCCGCGTTCATGACCCCGGCCTATACCCGCACCCTGCTTCCCGCGGCCGATTATGGCCGGAAAAAAGTGCAGTTGCCGCTGTGGTCCTACACTGCCGTCGGCTGGTGCGTGGAGGAAGAGCGTTTCTACGTCGCCGCGGCGCGGGTCGACCGCAACAGCCAGTGGCAGCCCGATCATTTCGACGACCGCCAGCTCGATCCCCTGGTGCGCCGGGCGCTGCGGGGCAGCCCCGACAATCGGTTGCTCGAACAGCTCGCCCGCTGTGCCGTCGATTACCACTGCTTTGCCGCCAAGAACCTTTTTTTCGGCCGCTGGGAAGCACCGCTGCCGACTTCCCCGGTCTGCAACTCCCGCTGCCTGGGCTGCATTTCCCTGCAGGAAGCGCCCGATTGCTGCCCTTCGAGCCAGGAGCGACTCAGTTTCGTACCGACGGTGGCCGAAATCTGCGGCATCGCCGTGCCTCATCTGCAGCAGGCGGAAAACGCCATCGTCTCCTTCGGCCAGGGGTGCGAGGGCGATCCGATCCTGCAGGCCGACACCATCTGCGCCGCGGTGCGCGAGATGCGCCGACAGACCTCGCGGGGAACGATCAACTTCAACTCCAACGCCTCCCTGCCCGAGGCCGTCGACCGGCTGGCCGCGGCCGGCGTCGATTCCATTCGGGTTTCGCTGAATTCGGTTCAGGAGCGCTTCTACAATGCCTACTATCGGCCCCGCGGTTATCGCTTCGCCGATGTTGTCGAATCGATCCGGCGGGCCAGGCAGGGCGGCATGTTCACCATGCTCAACTACCTGGTGTTTCCCGGGCTGACCGACCGCCAGGACGAGGTCGACGCCCTGATCGAACTGGTCGAAGAGACCGGGGTGGACCTGGTGCAGCTGCGCAACCTGAGCATCGACCCGGTCATGTACTGGCAGGCGATGGGCGCCCGGGGCGAGGGGATGGGGATGAAGGCGATGATGGATCGGGTCAAGCAGCAGATTCCCCGCCTGCAGTACGGCTACTTCAATCGCACCCGGGAAAACTTCTACCCCGAAGGCTATCGGAGCGACTGGCCGCTGCCGGCCTGAACGCTTTCCCGGAAAAAAGGAACCAAGGCTGACGAACCATGCGATTTTACCGCCCCCGATCCTTTCTGGTCCTGATTCTGCTCGGTTTCCTGTTTGTCTCCCTGCCGCTGATTCTGGCCCTGGTCAATGCCGAAATTTCCATGGGCAGGCTGGCCCGGCAGGGAACCCTGGCGGTCTACCGCTCGGTCGGCGCCACCCAGGGGAGCCGGATCCTGGTGGAGGACATGATCGCCCTGGAACGTCGGGCCCGCCAGTACGATGTTCTTGGGGACGAGCATCTGCTTGAGGAAGTGGAGAACCTGCACGGTGAAATCGATCGGACCCTGCGCCAGCTGCTCGCCCTGCCTCTGGAGGCGGAACAGAAGAGCCGGCTGGAGGCCCTGGAAGAGGGTGTTCATGGCCTGGTGCTGGCTCTGGAAAACGAAGAGCGGGGCTCCGAAGACCAGAAAGCCGCCCTGGGCCGTTTCGCCGAACTCAACGCGCTGGCCAACCGGGCCTATGCCGAAGGCAACGATCTGATCGTGCGTGAAGTCAACGCGATGCAGAAGGCGGTGGAGGGGGCCCAGAGGACCCTGATCTGGCAGGCGGTCGCCCTGATTCCCTTCTCGATCCTTTTCGTGGCCCTGTTCACCCATCTGCTTTCCCGGCCGATCAATCAGATCGTCAAGGCTATTCACCGTCTGGGGGAAGGGGACCTGAAAACCCCGGCCCGGGTGCGGGGGCCCAAGGACCTGGAGTTTCTCGGCGAGCGCCTCGACTGGCTGCGCAACCAGCTTGCCGAGGTGGAGCGGGCCAAGAGCAAGTTCGTCGCCCAGATGTCCCACGAGCTCAAGACCCCGCTGGCCTCGATCCGCGAAGGAGCTGAGTTGCTCGCCGACGAGTTGGTCGGCCCGCTCAACAACCAGCAGCGGGAGATTTCGGGGATCGTGCGCAAGAGCAGCATTCAGCTGCAGAAGCACATCGACAACCTGCTCGGCTTCAGCAAGGCCCAGGCCATCATCTCGCCCATGCATTATTCTTCCGTCGATCTCAAGGACCTGGTGAAGGAAGTCTTGGCCGATTACAAGCTGGTCCTTCTGAAAAAAAACCTGACCCTGGACGAAGATCTCGCCCCGGTGCACCTGCAGGCCGATCGCGAACGGCTGCGGACCGTGGTGGACAACCTTGTTTCCAATGCTATAAAATACACCCCCGTTAACGGGACGGTGGCCGTGGCCTCCCGAAATGATGGAAAAACGGCCGTCCTGGAGGTCTTCGACTCCGGGCCGGGCATCCCTCCGGAAGAGCGGGAGAAGGTGTTCGAGCCTTTTTATCAGGGCAAAGTGCTCCCGTCCCCGGGGCACATTAAGGGGACCGGGCTGGGGCTGTCCATCGTCCAGGAGTTCGTCCTGGCGCACAAGGGGACCATCCGGCTGCTCGAAAGTGCCGTTGGCTCCCACTTCCGGGTCACCTTGCCGCTGACAGAAACCGAGGAAACAGCATGAAGCTTCGATATATAACGACCTTGCTGCTGGTCGGCCCGCTGCTCGGGCTGCTGCTGGCGGGGTGTGCCGAGCTGGAGCAGCTGGCCCGCTCCACGGGGGTAAAACCGCCTGTCGAGGGCGGGAAAACGCCCGCGCAAGGGAATAAACCCAAGACCTCCAAGGGCGAGGCGGTTTCGTTTCCAGCCGGTGATATAGACCAGATCATGGCCTATTTTCATTATGTTCAGGGGCTTTCCACGGCCGAACAGAAGCGGGAGTTTGCCCAGCTGAAAACCAACTTCGAGAAGCACGGCGACAACTTCGATCGGTTTCGGCTGGTTTTTCTCTCGGTTCTTCCCGGAAAACCGTTCTCCGACCGGGATTATGCCCTCAAGCTTCTCCAGGGGTCCCTGCACGGCGAAGTCGCCGCCGACGAAGGGCTCAAAGGCCTGGCGGTTCTGCTGACCCTGCTGATCGGCCAGCAACAGGATCTGCAGCATGCGCTGACGGTGGAAAAAGATCGTGCGGAGACCTTGGCACGCCAGTTGAAAGAACTCAAGGACATCGAAAAGATCCTGAGCGAACGGGAGAAACAGCGACCTCCCGGCAAATGAACAAAGAGGTAATCAAACATGTCAGAAATCAAGTACCGTATCCTGCTGGTGGATGATGATCCGGATCTGCTGCGCCTGCTCTCCATGCGTCTGGTCGGGGTCGGCTACGAGGTCAGCACCGCGGAAAGCGGTGAAAAGGCTCTCGGCCAGTTTTCCGCCTATCGTCCTCACCTGGTCATTACCGACCTGCGTATGGAGGGCATGGACGGCATGGCGTTATTCGACGCCATCCGCGAGATCAACACCTCCGTTCCGGTAATCATTCTCACCGCCCACGGCTCCATTCCCGATGCCGTGGCCGCCACCCGCAGCGGCGTCTTTTCGTTTCTGACCAAGCCGCTCAACGGTCGGGACCTGATCCGCGAAGTGGAGAAGGCCCTGAGCCTGACCACCGCCGACGGCAAGGTTTCGGCCGAAGCCGGTGCCGAGTGGCGGCGCGAATTCATCACCCAGAGTTCGGTGATGGAAGACCTGCTCACCAAGGCGAAGCTCACCGCCGAAAGCGAATCGAGCATCATGATCCGGGGCGAAAGCGGGACCGGCAAGGAGCTGCTCGCCCAGGCGATCCACAAGGCGAGCTCCCGGGCTCCTCATTCCTTCGTGGCGGTCAACTGCGGGGCGATCCCCGAGGCTCTGCTCGAGTCGGAACTCTTCGGGCATACCAAGGGGTCCTTCACCGGCGCTGTCCAGGATCATGCCGGTCTGTTCAAGTCAGCTCACCGGGGAAGCCTTTTTCTGGACGAGATCGGCGATATGCCGTTGCCCCTGCAGGTGAAGCTGCTGCGGGTCCTGCAGGAGAAGGAGGTGCGGCCGCTGGGGGCCACCCGCGCGATCCCGGTCGATGTGCGTATCATTTCCGCGACTCACCGTGACCTGGAAAAAGAGGTGGCCGCCGGCAAATTTCGCGAGGACCTGTATTATCGGCTCAACGTGGTCTCGTTGGAACTGCCCAGCCTGGTACAGCGCCGCGAGGACATCCTCTTGCTGGCCAACCATTTTTTGAAAACACTGACCGCAAAAAACCGCAAGAAAATCAATGGCTTCTCTCACGAGGCCATGGAGGTGCTGTTGAGCGCGCCCTGGCCGGGAAACGTCCGACAGTTGCTCAACGTCGTTGAGCAGGCGGTAGCCCTGGCCACGACGCCGGTAATTTCGGCCGACCTGCTGAAAAGCGCGATTCGGGAGAATCCCGAAAAAATACCCTCGTTTGCCGAGGCGCGCCGCAAGTTTGAGCAGGAGTACCTGGTTCGGCTGCTGCAGATCACCCGGGGCAATGTCAGCCAGGCGGCGCGGCTGGCGAAACGGAATCGGACCGATTTCTACAAATTGCTTCAACGCCATCATATCGTCCCCACCATGTTCAAATCCTGATCGAGCCTTTTTTTCGGCCGCCTTGTCGGCAAACCGCAACACACCCCCTCCGGCGTCCTGCCGGAGGGGGGCTCGATTTCTAAGTGCCCGTTATCCCTGCCCTGGTTCCCTGCCAAGTAAAATATCCGGATATCCCGAATTTGCCGGCACCCCCACCGCGTTTACCCCTGTTGCTTTTTTGATACAAGGCTGATGGTTCGCAACCTGTTGAAATTACGCAGGATGCGTTGCGGACCTGTCGGCAGTTTAAAACGCAATGGGGCGGATCGTTGCCGGGGGATGGGGAGGCTATTCCGTTTGTCTCCATAATGCTTCGAAATTACTGGAGAAATGGATTGGTACGCATGTTGCTCAAAGGTTCTTTGCCACAGGCCGTTCCGGGGGAGGGGGCGGGAGTCGTTCTCCCCGAGGGGCCTGGCAGCAGCGTCCCTGCTGCCGTTAACATGCGATCGTGCATCAAAATGAGAAAAAGGAGAAAAATCATGAAAAGGCAAGTTTTTGCATCAACCCTGTCACCGTTCTGCCCGCGAATGATGCTCATGCTTCTAGGGGTAGCGACTTTTCTGCTGGTTTCCCAGGTCAGCCAGGCCTCACTGCCGAATCGCAACTCAGCCCCAGGTTCGGCCAGCGCCAAGGAACTCCGAATCGCCACCGTATCGGGATTTGATCTGGCGTTCATGCTCGTGGACAAGGCCGGAGGCGAGCTGAGGAAGACGGCTGAACTTCGCCCCGGTGGCATGGAAGTCAAGGCGGCCGATGGCAGCAAATCAGAGCTGCTGCTCTTTATTGCCGGTCCCAACGGGCAGCCGGTGTGCAATGCGCAGGTCCACTACACCATCGTCAAGCCCAGCGGCGAGCAGATAACCGCTCTTGCCGAACCGGCCCGCGGCGGGTACCGGGCTCATCTCGAGTGGCCGGAGACCGGTAACTATCAGGTTCAGGCCAAAGTGGCCACCGGTCGCAAAACCTTGACCGACCAGTTCGTTTACAAGGTTGACTGATGGGGGTGGCGGCAGGGGAGTTCTGCCGACACCGGCCTTCTCTGAGAACAGAAAGAAGGCCCCGGCAAGCCCTTGCCGAAAGTGAGAGGTTTCCCCCTCCTGGGTCGGCCAGGGGGGGGGCTTGCGGGAAGGCGAAGATGGTCTGCCGAGTCTCCGTTTGCAGACAGGGGTAAATCCCGAGAATTCGGCGCATTGACCATTTTGAGACTGGAATTGTCGGCGTCGGACGACGGTTTTGGTTGAAATTTAGACCATTTTCGCCCGCCTTTCCTGCGTTCCGGCCTACCTGTTCGAATTTAATCGAAAAAAATCTGATGGCACAGTGGTTGCTGTTCACCGACCAGGCGGTTGCGGATCCAAATTCCGATATCCCCGGTCGCCGGTTCAGAGAATCAACAAGAAGGACTTACCATGGAAAAAAATATCATCCGCAGCCTGATCGTCCTTGCTGCGGGAGTGGCGATGGCCCTTGCGGCTTATGCGGGGCAAACCGGTTACGGGGATGACCACCCCTTTGAAGACGCCTACCGGGCGCTGCCTATCCATACCTCATGGATTGATGGCCACCGCTTCGATTACCGACTCGTCTATCCTCCTGAATCCGGAGTGCCCATCGATGGCCAGTCCCCCGAGTCGGCTCAGGATGGCCCGGTGGATCCCGAGCTGATGCTTTACATAACCGATCCGGAGGGCGATCAGATCTATGCCGCGGCGGTCAAATACACGGTGACCGGCCCCAGGGGAACCCAGGTCAAGGCCCGGGCTCTGCCGGCTCAGGGAGGGTATTCGGCCGGGATCTACTGCCGCAATCGCGGTACCTATCAGGTGAGGGCCGAAGTGACGGCTCCGGGAGCGAACCTGGTAGATAATTTCGCGTACGAGATCATGTGACGCCTGCCTTGACGACGTGGACCCGCCGGTCGCTGACGAAGTACCCGGCGGTGAGTTCCTTTTCCCGGCTTCGAAGACTAACCCCTTGCTTTTACAATCCATCCAGCGTTATCATCCAGCAGTTTAAAAATCACTACGAAAGATTCTCCCCACGAGGAGGGAAGGTATGAAGTTTTCTGCCGGCCCGATCGGCCTGCTGCTGTTTGCCACCCTTTTGGCAGCTTCTGCCGCCGCCGAAACCCGCTATGTTTCGGATCAGTTGATCATTACCCTGCGTTCCGGCAAGGGAAACGAGTATAAAATTATCAAAAGCCTCCAAACCGATACCCCGGTCGAGGTTCTCGAGGAAGATTCCACCTATGCCAGGGTCCGGGCTCCCGGCGGGGAAGAAGGGTACGTCCTCAAGCAGTACCTGACCATCAGTACCCCCAAGCCGGTCATCATCGCCAGACTGGAAAAAGAACAAACCCGCCTCAAAAAACAGCTTGCCGAGCTGGAAAAAAAACGCAACGAACTGGCCCAGGAACTTGAGACCGCCCGCCAAGGGTATGCCGATACGGCTTCGGGTCTGCGCCAGCATACTGCCGGGCTGGAGAACCAGCTTGCCGAAACCGAGCAGGAGTTGGAGACGGTCAATCGTCAGTACGAAGATTTACGCAAACGCTCGGAAAACGTCATGCAGTTGTCCAATGAGCGCGACAGCCTGGAGGCCGAGAACAGCCGGATCCTGGCCGAAGTGCAGCAGCTGCGTGCAGAGAATGAAAGTCTTCTTCGCACTGGCATGATTCAGTGGTTTCTGGCCGGCGGCGGAGTCTTTTTCATCGGCTGGATTTCCGGAAAACTTTCCCGAAAAAAGAAGCGAAGCGGTTTCTGACCCTTTACGTATTTCCCTTTCCCTTTCTGCCCCCCATCCACTCTTGGTTCACCGTCGGGACGGCCCGCGGCTGAGGAGACGCAGGAAAACAGTTCTCCTTCGGTCGTGATCAGCTCTTAACTGCTTGGTATCGTTGACAAAAAATCCGTATGGGCTATTCTTTTAGTCTGGGCGCCGGACGTCCGGTTGCTGGGAGGATGGCGTTTATCTCAGCAGACCGGATCGACCGAAGGTTCATGAAGTGGTTTCAGATGCCGAACGAACTGGCCGATCCTTTTGCGGGCGTCGGTTAAAGGAGGAGGGAAAAATGGCGATACGGGATTTTTTCAAGCCGGTCAAATCGATGACAACCCGGCAGGTGGGGGAATTCATCCAAAATCATCATCCCGAGGACTTCCACCTGGTCGATGTCCGGCAGCCCAAAGAGTACCAAGAGTCACACCTGCCGGGAGCCGTTCATATTCCCGTGGGGCAGCTCGAGGAACGGCTTGGCGAACTCGACCCGTTCAAGGTGACGATAACCTACTGCAGCTCGGGGGTGCGCAGCAGGTCCGCGGCGTCGGTTCTGGAGAACGCGGGGTTCGTGGAAGTGTACAATATGAGCGGCGGAATGAATGCCTGGAACGGCCTGATGGCCAAGGGGGCCCCGGAACCGGATCTGGCCTATTTCAACCTGGCCCGATCGGCCGAGGAGCATGTGGCCCTGGCCTGGATGCTGGAGGAGGGCGCCCGGAACTTTTATTCCCGCCTCGCTGAATTGGTCCACGACCGCGAAGCGGCGAGTCTGTTTCGCGAACTGACCAGCGCCGAGGAGCGCCACAAGGCGACCCTGTTGGCGCTTTACGAAGGCTTTGCCGGTAAACCGGCCACGGAGGATTTCCCCGAAGGGGTGTTGCCGGAAAATACGCCTGGCGGACTGATGGAAGGGGGGATTGCGGTCGATCAGGCTTTGTCGTGGGCCGAGGGCGCACAGATCAGGGACCTTGTCGAACTGGCGATCTCGGTCGAAACCAACGCCTACGACCGCTACCTCATTTTTCAGCGGGAGGTGGGAGACGAGCACTCGCGCAGGGCCTTCGAAGTGATTTCCGACGAAGAGCGGCGCCATCTGAAAAAGCTGACCGAGCTTTTCGAGCATTTCCTGTAGAGATGGCCGGGCAGGAGGATCAGAAGGGGGATTCGGCTTTGAGCCCGCGGACATAGGTTTCGCTTTGCGGCAAAAAGGCATCGAAGTCCACTGCCAGTTCCGAGTAGTTTCTGCGCAGTTCGCTGATGCCCCGGCCTAACGGATTGGGGCGGGCGATGCGTTGCCCAATCCGCTGCAGAACCAGGTCTATGGTGTCGAGGTCGCGATAGGAAACCAGCCAGTTGTGGCGGATCATCCGCGGAGCGATGCGTTTCAATCCCGCAGGCAGCTCGGCCTCATGCTCGAGCAGGAGGCGGTAAACTTCCCGGGCAAACGCCTCAAGCGGCAACGGGGCGTAGCGATCCCAATCCCTGGCCAGATAATGGTCGTAAAAGATGTCGACCATGATGGCCCGGTAGTGGCCGAAGCTTGAATCGAGACGGCCTTTGCTGCGCCTGACCATGGCATGGTCGTGGGCGAAAGAGTCGACTTTGCGATGCATCCAGATGCCCCGCCGAAGGGCTGGCGGGTAGGTTTCGTCAAGCCTTCCCTTGACGAAATCCCCCATCAGGTTGCCGAGCATGCAGGCCGGCTCGGGGTCGGCCAGGAACAGGTGCAGCAGGTAGTTCAAGAAATGTCCTTTGCAGGTGTCGGCTCAGGCCTCTTCCAACCGGCTGAGCTGTTCGTCGATCATCTGCCGGGTGCCCGGATGGAGGCCTTTCTGTTCACGGGCGTACTGGTAGAATTCCATGGCCTGGTCCTGGCGCCCGGTGCGGACCAGCAGGTCGCCGAGCTCGCTGACGATCTTCCGGTCCGACCCCTCGTTCTTGAGAAACAGATTAAAGCATTTCAGCGCCTCTTTCAGGCGTCCCTGCAGGCAGCGCAGCTTGGCCAGCCCGAGCATGGAGTACTTTTCATACTCCTTGTCGAGGGACAGCAGATAGGCTCTTTCCGCCGCCTCGAAATCGCCCTTGTTTCGATAAACGTCCCCCAGGCGGGAGAGCATCTGCGGGGTGCCCTCGGTATGCTCGAGGATCTTCTCCCAATACTCGATGGTGCGGTCGTACTGGCGTCGCCAACGAAAGGTGTCGCCCAGGCCGTAAAGGGCATAGGGGTTTTTTTCATCCCGTTCCAGAACCTTGCGGTAATGGTACTCGGCCTTGTCGAATTCACAGCGACGGCGGCAGAGGTTGCCGACGATGGTGTGAATGTTGACCATATCACCGCCGACCGCCAGGACTTTTTCGTAATATTCGATGGCGAGCTCGGCTTTGCCCATTTTGTGATAAAGATCGGCGATTCCCATGAGCAGGTAATGGTCCTGGCCGTTGAGAGTCAGGCCGCGGCGGTAGCTGGTTTCCGCTTCCTGGTAGCGCCCCATCATTTTATAGCTGTCGGCCACCCGGGTGAGTACGAAAATGTCTTCGGGGCGGATGCTGAGATAGCTGCGGTACAGGTCGATGGCCTGGTCGAATAGCTGCAGTTCCCGAAATGTATCTCCCAGCCCTCGCAGGGCGAACAGGTTTTTGGGCTGGGTTTCCAGAACCTTCTGGTACTGCAGGGCGGCCCCGCGAAAATCCTTGAGCTGCCTGAGGACATCTCCCTTGCCGGTCAGCGCATAGGGGTTGCCAGGCTCCAGTTCAAGTACCTGGCGGTAAACCTCGCGGGCCTCCTGGTAATGGCCGCGTTTGAAGAGCCGGTGCCCTTTTTTTGAAAGCTCGACGACTTTGGCGTGAGTGAGTTTCTGGGCTGGCTTGGGTTGGGGGGGCGGGTTTTCCATGAATCACTCTGCCTTTCCTGGGGGGGGCGCCATGCTCAAGTGGGCGATGTCCTACCGTCTGAAGCCAAGCGTGCCGGCGCCGGCGGCATCCGCCGCAACCGGGTCGAAACCGGCGATCAGCCTGCCGCGCCGATGGCCTCCAGCGCGCGGGGCACCGATTTGCCGCAGAATGTTTAGTTCTCGATGTGGCAGGGGCGGCTCACGGGGCGTCAATGTTGATGATTTCGACGATCTGCCCCCACATGTGGAAGCCGACCGCTCCATGGACCGGCTGCGCCTGGACCCTGACCTTGAGACCGTCCCGCATCATGTTGCCGGGGAGGTTCTTCGGGTCGTACTGGGTACCGTCCTCAGCGACGATGCCGTAAAACCCGCCCTCGATGGGGACATAAACCACCGTGCCGGTGAATTCGATCATGCCCTGCCGGGTTTTCTCCTGGGCGGGTTGATCCGCCGTGTGGGCAGGTGTCGAGCATCCGGTCAAAAATATTGATGACAGCAAGACTAGTGCCAACTTTTTCATTTCGCGCTCCTTGTCTGCCGCAGCAACGCGGCCATCGGGGGTTACAGCATCAGGATCTTGTTTCGCAGGATCAGGATCTCGAAAGCCATGGCCGCTTTGGCTGCGAGGTTCTTCAGCCCCTGTAGGGCTTCTTTCGGGTCGGACAGGTTGGCGTCGAGGTAGATAATTCCCACCGGTCTGCCGAGCATCTTGAGGGGCACCAGCAGGACCTGCTCCGGGGGTGGACCGCCGAAGGCGCTGATCAGCCGGGCATGTGTCGGGGATTCGTCAAGGGGGCCCAGGTAGAAGGGATTGCCCTCGGTGATCGAGTTGAAGGCCGAAGGTTCTGCCAACCGGATCCTGATGCGATCGAAAAACGTCAGCGGCACGCCTTCGCGGATCCCTTTCCAGCCGAGGACTTCATCCCCCCGAATCAGAAACAGGGCGGCGCGGTTGTGTTTTTTCGCAAGATAGCGGGTGAGGCTTTCGGCGATGTCGTCCCGGTTTTTCGCCCAGGCCAGTTCATCGAGAACCTTTTCGAGTTCCCTGCCCGTGTCGGTGGCGGGCAGCAAAGTTTCAATCTCTGCATACCAGGTATCGTCCTCGGCTTTCACCGCTGGGGTTGGATGGGCTGCTGGGGCGGTGGAGGCGAGGGCGGCGGTGCTGCTGCGGGTGGCTATGTACCGGCGTTCACGGGGAATTCGATAGTATTTTTCCAGGGCCAGGGTCAGGCGCAACTCCGGGGTAACGACCGGCTTGATGACAAATCCGGTACGGAAGGCGATTTCCTCAATGGCCCGGTAGTCGGTCGGATCGGCAGTGGCAACAAAAAGGCGCCGGTTATCGCGTCGCAGGGGGACGACCCGGTACTTTCCGGCCAGCTCTGCGGGGATCATCTCGATCACCTTAGGCGGTATCGCCATCAGATGGTCCGGATTGACATAGGGAACGCCAAGTTTTCGACTCAGTTCCCTGGCGATCTGGCTTTCGGAAAGCAGCCCCATTTCAATGATGTTGGTTCCGAGACGGCCGCCGAAGATAACCTGGTATTTCAGCGCCTCCTCGACCTGCTGGGGAGTGAGCAATCCGCCCTTGATCAGAAGTTCGCCAAGCCTTACGGGCATATTGATTCTCTCCAATGAGGCTGGGGGCAGGGGTGGGCAAGTGCCTTGAGTTTGAAAAAATCGCTTCCTTTCGATTGACGGCAACAGTAGACAGTCTAAAGTCAAATCCGGCTGTTGGCAAGAGCGCATTGGTTCCCGAAAAGTCGGTCAACCCGTTGAAAAAATAAGCGCCGGAGCGATTCAATCGCTCCGGCGCCGAAAGCTTCCCGGTGGCTGTTTTACTGTCGCTTGGTGACCGGCGCCTCGTCGCTTTGCAGATGGGCCTGTTGCACCTCCCGGCCCTGCAGACGGGCCAGAAGGGGGGCGGTGGAGGCCTTGAACGCGGCCATTCGTTCCCGCGAGACTGGCGCCGCGGTCGGCGCCTTGACGGTATAGGGGTTGACCGGCGTGTCGTTTTTGTACATGCGGAAGCACAAATGGGGGCCGGTGGCCAGCCCGGTGCTGCCGACATACCCGATGACCTGTCCCTGCTCGACCCGTCGTCCTTTTTTGAGCCCTCTGGCAAACTTGCTCATGTGCAGGTACAGCGTTTCGTAGGTGCTGTTGTGGCGGATTTTGATGAAATTGCCGTTATACTTGGTGTATCCGATGCGAATGATGGTGCCGTCCCCCACCGACTTGATCGGTGTCCCGGTCGGCGCGGCATAATCGATGGCGGGGTGAGCCTTCCAGGTCTTGGTAATCGGGTGAAAGCGTCGCTTGGTGAACCCTGAGGAAATGCGGGTAAAGGACAGGGGAGCCTTGAGAAAGGCTTTGCGGACGCTGTTGCCTTCCGCGTCATAATAGGAAGCGGAGCGTTCGCCGTCCTTATACAGAAAGGCCCGGAAGGTTTTGCCCTGGTTGGTGAATTCGGCGGCGAGGATGCGCCCGTAGCCGGCCGGCTTGCCTTCACGGAAGCGTTTTTCCACCAGGGCCTGAAAGGTATCACCCTCGCGAATGTCGCGGATGAAGTCGACGTCCCAGGCAAAAATGTCGGCCAGCGACATGGCCAGCTCGGCATTTTCCCCGGCGTCGTTGACCGCTTCGAACAGGCTGGTGACGATCGAGCCCCGTACCTGATCCGCTTTCACCCCGTAGTCAATGGGTATCCGCGTGATGTCGAAGCCTTCATCGTCCTTGCGGATGATCAGTTGTTCCTCACGGTCGATATCGTATTCAAAGCGATCGAAGGAGCCATCCAGGGTGCAGAGCTTATAGGGCTGGCCGGCACATATGCTGGAAAGGGGAAAGACTTCGCGGCTCTGTTTGTTGAGAACATGAATCTCCTGCGGGCTGAAAAAGCTGCCCAGCAGGGCAGTGATGGTATCTCCGGGCCTGATGGTTCCCTCAACCACTTCGCGGCGGATTGCCGGTTCGGGCGCCGCCAGCAGGGGAGCCTTGATTTCAGCCTGAACCGTTGGTTCCATGCGGGCTTCGGTATCCGGGACCGGTTCCCGTCCCGGCATCGCGAAAAAGAGCGCGACAGCGGCCGGGATCAGCAACAGCAAGGGAATCCGCCATTTGCAACGGCGCGGCGACTGGGGCCCCTGGGTCGGAGGATTAAAATCGTACTTCAATGGTTCTACCCTTTTATACGTTGGGAGGAAACCTGGGACGGTTCCCACTGAATGACATTCGGATTCAGACGTTTTTCGGCCAATCCGGGCCATGTTACCAGGTTTTAGTGATCGTTGTCCAGTCGTAGCCGAGGGATCGAGCTGGCCCGTCGCGACACCGTCGGCAAAGGTGCAATTCTATTGAAACCCGACGATAAATGGGCTACACAAGGACAAAACCAGCAACCGTCGATGGACCTGGTCAGGACCGATGCCCCGGTTCAGGCCGATGCGGCTTTGCCGGGGAACGGTTGATAATTTACGGATTGCGAGGTCAAGAATGATTAATGCCACCCGACTGGCGCAAGAATTTGCCCGCCAGGCTGCCATAGAAAGCCCCTCCTTCGGGGAGGGCAAGATCTCCGGCTACCTTCAGGAGCGTTTCCGAGAACTGGGGGCCCGCGTGGTGATGGACGACGCCGGACCCAAAGCGGGCAGCCAGAGCGGAAATCTGATCGCCCGTTTTCCCGCCCGGGGCAAAAACAGCGAGCCGCTCATGCTGTCGGTGCACATGGATACGGTCAGTCCCACCGAAGGGGTTTCGCCGGTGCTGAAGGACGGCGTCTTCACCAGCGAAGGCGACACCATCCTGGGGGCCGACGACAAGGCGGGGATCGCCGAAATCATCGAAGCCCTGGAAGTTGTTCGCGAAAACGGCATCCCCCACGGCCCTATCGAAGTGCTGGTTACCATCTGCGAAGAGGTCGGTCTGCTCGGCGCCAAGCTTCTTGACTACAGCAAGATCTCGGCCCGTCGCGGTCTGGCCCTCGATACCTCCGGCGTTGATCTGGTCATTCACCGGGCTCCCTGCGCCAATAAAATGCTTTATGAAATCACCGGCCGGGAGGCCCATGCCGGCATCGCCCCGGAGCTGGGGGTATCGGCCATTCAGGTGGCGGCGCGGGCCATCGACCGCATGCGCCTGGGGCGCATCGATCACGAAACTACCGCCAACATCGGGGTTATCGCCGGAGGCCAGGCCACCAACATCGTCCCCAGGAAGGTGGTCCTGCAGGGCGAGGCGCGCAGCCACGACGCGGCCAAACTGGTCCGTCAGACCGACCACATGAGGGCCTGCTTGGAAGAGGCCTGCCATGAACTGGCCGTCCGGATCGATGACCGGCCGGTCCGCGCCCAGGTCAAAGGCGAGGTGGTTGCCGACTATCCCTTGATGGCGGTACCCCGTGAAGCAGGCATCATCCGCCTGCTCGAACAGGCGGCCGGCAGCTTGGGGCGCAAGCTGGAGGTCCGATCGGCCGGCGGCGGCTCGGATGCCAACATCTTCAACAGCCACGGCATCGAAACGGTGATTCTCGGCACCGGCATGACCAATGTCCATTCGGTGAATGAATCGGTCAGCGTCGCCGACATGGTCAGGGTCGCGGAGCTGCTGGTGGAGGTGCTGCGGCGGGCTTGAGGGCGGAATTTATTAACCCCGGAGGCCCGGAGATTTCCAACCTGTTCACCATCGGCGGTCCCGGCCTTTCTCTCTGCGATTCACTGAAAAGACCATGTCCTCATCTCTCCCCATCGACACCGTCCTTCCCGAGCTGAAATCGGTTCTGTCCGCCCATGCCGCCGCCGTGTTGCAGGCGCCGCCGGGGGCGGGCAAGACCACCCGGGTGCCGCTGGCGCTGCTCGATGCGCCCTGGCTGGCCGGACGCTCGATCCTGATACTCGAACCGCGCCGGCTGGCGGCGACCAACGCCGCTCGCTACATGGCCTCGTTGCTCGATGAGCAGGTCGGCGGGACCGTTGGCTACGCCATCCGCTACGAGCGGCGAGCCTGTCGCACCACCCGCATCGAAGTGGTCACCGAGGGTATTCTTACCCGCCGGCTGCAGGCCGACCCGACCCTGGAAGGGATTGGATTGGTCATCTTCGATGAATTTCACGAACGTAACCTCAATTCGGACCTTGCCCTGGCTTTGTGCCGCGATGCCCAAACGGGGCTGCGCGAGGATCTCAAGATCCTGGTGATGTCGGCAACCCTCGATGGCGAGCCGGTCGCCCGGTTGCTCGGCGGGGCCCCTCTGGTGACCAGCGAGGGGCGTAGTTACCCGGTGGACGTCCACTTTCTAGAGCGTGATCCCTCGGGGCCTGTGGTCGAATATACGGCTGCTGCGGTGCGGCGGGCGCTTCGGGAAACCGAAGGCGATCTCCTGGTTTTCCTGCCGGGTGCCGGCGAAATTCGTCGCTGTCACGAGCTCCTGGAAGCAAACCCCGGGGCAGCGGAGCCGCTTTTCTGTCCCCTGTACGCCGATCTTCCCTTCAGCGAACAGGAACGAGCCATACTTCCCGCCCGGCGGCGCCGGGTGGTGTTGGCCACCAATATCGCTGAAACCAGCCTGACCATCGAAGGGGTGCGGGTGGTGGTGGATAGCGGGCTGGCCCGTCAGCCCCGATTTGATCCTGCTTCCGGCCTGTCGCGACTCGAGATGGTCAAAATCTCCCGTGCCAGCGCCGAGCAGAGGGCCGGACGGGCCGGACGGGCGGCTCCTGGGGTTTGCTACCGGTTGTGGACCGAGGGGGCCCACGGCAGCCTGTTGCCGTTCACCCCGCCGGAAATCCGCAACGCCGATCTCGCCCCGCTGGCCCTCGAACTGGCCCGTTGGGGGGTCGTCGAACCGACAGCCCTGGCCTGGCTGGATCCCCCACCGGTCGGAGCCTTGGCCGGCGCTCGCCGATTGTTGGAGTCGCTGGGCGCTCTTGATCCCCGGGGCCGGGTCACCCCCCTTGGGGAGCACATGGCCTCCCTGCCCGCCCATCCACGCATCGCCCGCCTGCTGGTGGCGGCCAAGGCGTGGAGCCAATTGCCACTGGGGTGCGACCTGGCAGCTTTGTTGGGGGAACGGGACCTGTTCCGGGTTAATTCTGAGACGGGTCATAAAACGCGTAGCGATGTCATGGAGCGGCTCGATGTCCTGGGACGGTTGCGCAGGAGCCGAAGGGATGGCGGCAGCTACGCCTCGGTAGCGCGGGCCGCACGTTTCTGGCGAAAGCAGACGGGGAGTACGGGCACGGGAGCCGCCCCGAACCCAGAGGATGTCGGTCGACTGCTGGCCCTGGCCTATCCCGAACGGATTGGCCGCGAACGAGAGCCGGGTTCCAGACGTTATCTGCTGGCCAGCGGACAGGGGGCAAGGCTTTCCTCCCGCTCCCATGTGCACGACGAAGCATTGATTGTCGCGGTGGAGGTTGGTGGGGGGCGGCAAGGCGAAGCTCAGATCAATATCGCCAGTGCCCTTGCTGCGGATAGTATCGAGGAGCTGTTCGGCGATCGGATGGAGTGGCAGCGGGAGGTCGGTTGGGATGAGCGGGAAGGGCGGGTGATTGCCCGCGAGGAGCAACGGCTGGGGGCGCTGGTTCTGGCCAGCCGCCCCGTTCAGCCCGCTTTGGAGGAGACCGTTGGTGCCGTTCTGGACGGAATCCGCCGGATGGGACCGGAAGCCCTGAACTGGACCGCGGAAGCGGGCCGGTTGGCAGCCCGAGTACGTTTTGTCTCGGCGACCTTTCCCGAGGAGGATTGGCCCGATTTCACCCCGGAAGCCTTGCTGAGTTCCCTCGAATCGTGGCTTGGACCGTTTCTGTCCCACGTCCGGTCGCGGTCGGACGTGGCCCGCCTGGATCTTGTCGAGCCGTTGAAAGCAGCGTTGGGGTGGGCACGGCAACGGCGCCTGGACGAACTGGCGCCGACCCACCTGAGGGTTCCAAGCGGATCGCGGGTTGCGTTGGAATACCAGGCTGAAAAAGGTCCGGTGCTGGCGGTTAAGCTCCAAGAGTTATTCGGTCTGGCCGAAACCCCGCGAGTGGCCGGCGGGAGGGTCCCCGTGCTCCTCCACCTGCTTTCGCCTGCCCGGCGCCCCATCCAAGTCACGCAAGATTTGCGGAACTTCTGGGACAAGATCTATCCCGAGGTAAAAAAGGAACTCAAAGGGCGCTACCCCAAGCACCCCTGGCCCGACGATCCCTGGAGCGCCGAGCCGACGCGGTGGACTAAAAAACGAAAGCAGGGGTGCTGATAAGCGGCCTCCAAGAGGGCTTCTGCAGAACACAAGGCCGGGATCGAAAATCAGCCACCCAATGCGGTAATCCGGCGGATTCTACAGCGTCCGCATCTGTGGCGGGAGTCGCTGACGGCCGCCCTGGTCATTTCGGAATGGCATTGGACTTTGGTTTCGCCATATTCTTCAGGTCGGATTACCACCCCCTCGTTTCCGCGCAACCGGGCTTGACCGCAGAAAGATTCCTGTCCCCGATCCAGGTGGGAGGATAGAAGGATGCGCCCCTTGTCCAAGGCAAAGTCGAAAGGATCCGGGCCGAAATTGAGAATCAGCAGGATCTCTTCCGCCCCATGCCGGCGGCGAAAGGCGTAGAGAGACTTGGTCACGGCAACGGTTTCATACGCGCCCTTGTGCAGGGCCGGTTCGCATCGCCGCAGCTGAATAAGAGCGCGGTAGAGGTTCAGCAGCGAATCGCCTGCGCGCATCTGTGCGGCGACGTTGCGTTCGCGATAGTCACCGGCCAAGGGGAGCCAGGGGATCGTCGTGGTGAACCCCGCGTGGCGGGCAGCGTTCCATTGCATCGGGGTGCGGACCCGGTCGCGCCCCAGGCCCAGGCCGGGGGTGTTCTTTTCCCATGGGTCCTGGCTCTGCTCCTGCGGGATGGGCACGTTCTCCATGCCGATCTCGTCGCCGTTGTAGATGGTCGGTGTCCCGCGCAGGGTGAGCAGCAGCATGGCCGCGACGCGGGCCTGGTCCGGTCCGACCCGGCTGGCCAGGCGCGGGCGATCGTGGTTGCCCAGCACCCAGGCCGGCCATCGGCCCGGCGGCACCAGGCCCGCGAGCCTTTCCACGGTGGCGGCCACCGTCTCCGCCCTCCAGGGGGTAAAGAGCAGTTCGAAGTTGTGCGGCAGGTGAAGTTCGGGCTTTTCCGCCGAACCGTAATAGGTCACCAGGCGCTCTGGGGGCAGGTAGATCTCGCCCACCAGGATTTTTTCACCGTAGGCCTCGACCACCTGTCGCATGCGGTGCAGGATCGGGTGGATTTCGGGCCGGTCGCAGGAGTAGCGCGGGATAAGGGCCTTGTAGGGCCATTCGCCACTCTTGTACTCGGGATTGGGGGGATTGTCGCGAAACTGGCCGTCCTTGATCAGATTCCAGATGGCGTCGAGGCGAAACCCGTCCGCTCCCCGTTGGAGCCAGAAGCGCAGGACCTCGTGCATCGCCTCCTGCACCTCGGGGTTACGCCAGTTGAGATCCGGCTGCTCTTTCAGGTAAGAGTGGCCGTAGTACTGACCCGTTTGCGGATCAAAGGTCCAGGCGGGCCCGCCGAAGTGGCTGATCCAGTTGTTGGGCGGGCCGCCGCCGGGAGCGGGGTCGCCCCATAGATACCAGTGGCGCCGGGGATTGGTGCGCGAGGCGCGGGCTTCGCAAAACCAGGGGTGCTGCTCCGAGGTGTGATTGGGGACGAAGTCGAGCAGCACCTTCAGGCCGAGGCGGTGCGCCTTGGTCACCAGGGCGTCGAAATCGGCCAGGGTCCCGAACCGCGGATCGATGTCGGTGTAGTCGCGGACGTCATAGCCGCCGTCGACCATGGGCGATGGAAACACCGGGGAGAGCCACAGGATGTCGACGCTCAGCCAGAGCAGGTAGTCGAGCCGGTCGGTGATGCCACGCAGGTCCCCGACACCGTCGCCGTCGCTGTCTTGGAAGGAGCGGGGATAGACCTGATAAATGACGCCTTTTTCCCACCAGAGGAGCTCTCTTGCCATTTGTTTCCTTGTCTTCGCCGCTTCATGACCTGTTTAACAGATCGCTGAAAAAAAGCAAAGTATTGCGAAACTGGCCGTAGCCCATCACCCCTCAGCCGATAGTGGTTTAGCGGGGGAATGCTATCTTCTTCAACAACAGGATCGACCATTTTCTATGCAGATCAGCGGTCTGGTCAACGATCACTACCTTGACTCTTTTCGGCGTGAGGAACTTTTGTGATTGCCACCTACACCAGACTGTTTCTGGTTGCTTTTTTTTGGGGAGGAACCTTTGTTGCCGGTCGCAGTCTGGTCGGCACCGTACATCCCGTCTCAGCCGCTTTTTTCCGTTTTGCCATTGCTTCACTGTTGCTGCTGGCCATTACCTGGCACCGTGAGGGATTGCCTCGCCTGTCCGCCAGGCAACTGGTGGTGATTACCGCTCTCGGCGCCACCGGCATCTTGGCCTACAATCTGTTCTTCTTTAACGGCCTGACCCTGATCGGGGCCGGACGCGCTTCCCTGATTATCGCCCTCAACCCGGTTTTCATCACTCTCGCCTCGACACTGATTCACAAAGAGGCTCTCCCTGCGAGACGTGTCTTTGGTATCATGCTGTCGATCACCGGTGCGATTATCGTCATCACCCGCGGTCAACCGCTGTCGGTTTTCGATGCCGGGATCGGATGGGGCGAACTGCTGATTTTCGGTTGTGTCTTGTCCTGGACCCTCTATTCGGTGATCGGCAAAACCGCCATGCGTGGGCTTACCCCGCTGGCCGCTGTCTGCTATTCATCTGTCGCCGGTACTCTGCTGCTCCTTGTGGTAGCGATACCGCACGGCAGTTTCTTCGACGGTCTCGACTATCCTCCGGCAGCCTGGTTGTCAATTTCCTATCTCGGCATGTTCGGTACGGTGGTCGGTTTCCTCTGGTATTTTCAAGGAATTCAACTAATCGGCCCGTCGCGCGCTGCCGTCTTTATCAATTTCGTGCCGGTCAACGGTGTCCTGCTGGCCACCGTTATCCTTGGCGAGCCCTTGACCCTGTCTCTGATGACCGGGGGAGTTCTGGTGGTTACCGGATCTTACCTAGCCAATTCCGTCCCGCCCCAGAAGTCAACTGCACCAATGCGCCACTCCGGCCGATAACGGGAAGGCGCCGGATAATCCTCTGAAGGCAGGGCGTTTGTTCTGATTTCCGAAATCCTCCTGTTGCAACACGGAAAATCCAACGCTTGACCAGCCTAAAATACTGGGGGCCTGGCCTTTTTCCTGGAACAACCGCAAGACCGCCGGGGTGCGGTTCCTGGCTCGAACCTTCCCCGCCGACGGCTGGCCGAACCTGAATGCCGAAGGGATTGTGGGCGACAGGCTCCTAGATTTTATGGATTTCCAGCGCTTCCTGCCCAAGCTCGGCGTTGGCCTTGGTCAGCGCCTCTTCGCCGGCAATGACCGCCACCGAAGAGCCTTGCCGGCCCTGCTGCAGATATTTTTCGGCGGCCGCCGTCAAGGTTTGGCGGTCGATGGCGAGAATCCGCCGGCGCTGTTCGTTGCGCATCGCAAGGGTCAGCCCCTGGCGCAGGTTGGCGAATTCCCGACTCCCTTTTCCGCCCGGCGAGAGGGGGCGGTCGAGATCGCTGAAGACCGCCAGCACCGCCTCCTTGATCGCCTCCTGATCGTAGCGGCCGGAAACCGCCCAGCCGACCGCCTCGTCGTAGACCTTGAGGGTGCGCACCAGCTGGGGATCGCGGTAGGAGAGCATGGCGAAAATTCCGGCCTCGGGGTCGCAGGAGGCCATGCCGCCGTAGGCTCCGCCCTTTTCACGGATTTCGCGGTGCAGGTAGTTGGCCCGCAGCAGCTTGGCCAGAACCAGCAGGGCGGGGCCATCGGGGTGGGTGAAGGGGACGGTGCGGAACACCCGGGAGACATAGTTGACCGGTACCGAGGTAATCCAGCCCCGATGCAGGGGCTGGGGGACGAAGGGCTCGACGGCCCCGGCCTCCCCCGGGTTTGCCGAAGACAGGCCGGCCAGAAACGGACGCAGCCCGGCGCCGATCGCGGCAAAGGAGGACTGTTCGGCGGTTATCGCGCAGGCGAGTCTTTCCCGGTGCAGCAGATGGCCGGCGATGGCGGAGAGCCGTTCGACCACCGCGTCGAGCTGGTCGGGCTCGAGTTCGGCGGTCTGCTTGATCAGATGCACCTGCTCAAGGCCGTTCCACATCTCGCGCCGCCGGGCGCCGGGAGTGAGGCGGCTGGCGGCGCTGCGGGCGGCGTAGCTGTGGCCGGAACCGGGGATGCTGTTCTCCAGCGAGGTCTTGATCTGGTTGATGACCGTGTGCAGGCGCTGCCGGTCGGTGAAATCAGGCCCGGCGAAAATATCGCTCAGGATCCCGAACATCTTTTGCTGATTGCGCTCCAGGGCCTTGGCCTTGATTTCCACCAGCGAGCGGGCCCCATCGAGGTGCTGCGGGGCTTCGAGGATGGCGGTGCGGAAGCTGATCCCGCCGGTGGCCGCCTCCATCCGCTCGGCCATCTCCAGGTAGCTGTAGCCCGATGCCCCAATCTGGGTCAGCAGGGTGCAGAACATGGGCAGGTAGGGCAGCAGGGGCTCGGGCAGGCCGTCGAGGTCGAGGTGGGCACTCAGGTAGCCGATGCCGTTGGTCGGCTGGTCAAACCAGTGCACCGTCTGGCCCTCCTCTTGGGAGGTTTCGGCGATGACCGGCGGCTCTTCGGGGTCGATGTCGCTCAGTTCCAGGGTCGGCAGGCAGGAGAGATCCTCTTCGGCCTCCTGGGCCTGCTGCAGCTCCTCGGCGCGTCGCAAGATGTCCTGACGTTCCGTTTCGCTCAGCGAGGCCTTGAGCGATTCAAGGACCGCGGCGGTGGCCTGGTCCTCCCGTTCCTTCTGGGTCGGGTCGGGCTGTAGGGTCAGGGTGACCCGATGCCGGTTGTCGAGCAGGTAGCGGCGGATCAGGTTCTGGAAAAACGGTCCCTGGTCGAGTTCCCGGCGCAGTCGGTCGAGGTTTTCGTCGAGCTGCAGCGCCGCCACCGGGTTTCCGCCGTGAATCCAGGGGCCCATGATCCGCATCAGCAACGCCAGCGGGTAGGGATAGCTGTCTCCGGTGACCTCCTTGTTGGAGAACTCGAGGCGATGGATGGTCCCCTCGATCCGGTCTCCGGAAAACCCTTCGCGGGCCGCTTTTTCCAGGGTGGCGAGAATCAGCTTCTCGATGGCCTCCGCCTGTTCCGGGTCGGTCCCCTGCAGACCCGCGGCAAAATAGGTGGTGCGATAGTCGTCGTGATAACCTATGCCCGGAGCCAGGTTGGCGCCCAGTCTGGAGTCGAGCAGGGCCTTGTAGAGCGGGGCCGCCGGGTTGCCGAGCAGCAGGTTGGCGAGCAGCGACAGGGCCAGCCGGTCAAAGGTGTCGGTGATATCGCAGGTCAGCCAGGCGACCTGAACCATGCTCTTGTTGCGGGTCGGCTGGCCGGGGTCGAGCGGATAGCTTTCGGTCACCCGACGCGGCTCGTTCAGGTGCTGCTCCGGCGGCACTTCGCTGTCCACCGCACGGGGCTCAAAGCCCTCCAGGGCCTGCTCCTGGATCGTCTGCAGGTGTTTTTCCAGGGGCAGATCGCCGTAGCTGAAGAAAAAGGCGTTGCTGGGATGGTAGAAGCGGGTATGGAAATCCCTCAGCTCCTGCCAGGTCAGCCGGGGAATCTCCGCCGGTTCGCCGCCGGAGTTGTGGCGGTAGGTCTGGGTGGGGTAGAGGGCCCGCCCCATGCGGCGGCTGAGCAGCGATGAGGGGTCGGACATGGCCCCTTTCATCTCATTGTACACCACCCCTTTGTAGACCAGGGGCGAGGCGGGGTCGGCGGGATCGGCGAATTCGACCCGGTGTCCTTCCTGGCTGAAATCGCGCTCCTTGATCAGGGGGAAAAAGGCGGCGTCGAGGTAGATTCCCAGCAGATTGTCGAAGTCTTTTTCGTTCTGGCTGGAAAAAGGGTAGAGCGTCCAGTCGCCGGCCGTCATCGCATTCATGAAGGTATTGAGGCTGCGTTTGAGCATGGAGAAAAAGGGGTCGCGCACCGGAAACCGCCGGGAACCGCACAGGGCGGTATGTTCGAGAATGTGGGCCACCCCGGTCGAGTCGGCGGGGGGAGTGCGAAAGCCGACGGCGAACAGGTTGTTGCTGTCTTGGCAGGCGATATGGATCATGCGGGCCCCGGTCTTCTGGTGCTGCAGCTGGATCAGTTCCAGATTCAGGTGGGGCAGGGGGGTGATGCTGGTAACGGTGAATCCGTGCAGGACCTGACCGCTGGTCGGAGGGGTTTCGGACATCGCGTGTTCCCTTCGTAAGTAATGTGATTATATGAGAAAGTCTAGCGCACCCTTCCGGGATGTCACAGAAAAAATTTCAGGGCCGGCCCCATGGGGGCCGGCCCTGAAAAAATACAGGTTCCATCAGCGTTTCCGGTGGGGCGCGGGGGGCGCGGAAATCGAAAGGCTAGCGACGGCTGAGCATCCGATCCGCCGAGGCTGCACCGCCCCCTTTGATCATCAGCGCCAGGGCCATGGCGATGGCGAGAATATGATACTCGAAGCCCTCGCCCTGTTGATTGCCGAACCAGTTCATGAAAAAGCCGAATTTGAGATGAACCATGGCGATAGCGCCAGCCATCACGCAGGCGATGCCGAGGGCGGCCACCCGGGTCAGCAGGCCGGCGATCAGCCCCAGGGAACCAAAAAATTCGGCGAGAACCACCAGCAGGGCCAGAACGTAGGGAATCCCCATGTTTTCGGTAAAATGGTGCATGGTCCCGGCGAAACCGTGACCGCCGAACCAGCCGAGCATTTTCTGGGCGCCATGGGGAAACATGACCGCTCCCAGCGCAAGCCGGAGGACAAGGCTGGAAACATCGTCGCCGGTATTGATCAAAGGCTTGAGCATGACAGTTCTCCTTGTCTGGTCAGGTGTTCGAAACTGGAGCGGCAGAGTCTGGCCCTTCGGGATCTACTCCTTGCGGCCGAGTTTTCGGCAGAGTCTGGCCAGTTCAGACTGCTCCTCGCTGGTGAGGACGCTGAATTCCTCGGTGATGCCTGCCACATGGCGGGGGAAGGCCCGTGCGACCAGCTCCCGCCCCTTGGGGTCCAAGTGGATCGTGACGTAGCGCCGGTCTTCGGTATTGCGGCGACGGGTGACCAGGCCCTGTTTTTCCAGGTTGTCGATGACGGTGGTTATATTGCCGCTGCTCTTGAGAATCTTCTTCCCGATATCCCGCTGGCACATGGGACCCAGGTGATAAAGGGCCTCCAGAACGCCGAACTGACTGACCGTCAGGTCGGCTTCGGCCAAGTGGCGATGGGTGTTGGCGGTTACCGTTTCCGCGGCTCGCATCAGCTTGACGTAGGCGCTCAGGGCCCGAATCTCCTCTCTGCTGCCGCGATACTGGGTGGGCATGGTTTTGTCTCCATGTCAAAACGTTTGATATCAAGTTAACAGTGAAGCCGTTGGCTGTCAAGGCGTTGGCTGTCAAGGCGTTGGCTGTCAAGGCGTTGGCTGTCAAGGCGTTGGCTGTCAAGGCGTTGGGGGGGCGGCATTGGAGGGGGACGAGGGTCGACAAGCCGATCAGGTCGTCAACGATGCCTTCAGGTGCCGTACGGCAGGGGGAGGTGCCGATGGCGCGGCCATTGAAACCGAGACCGGCGGTGAGGTCGGCGGCATGCCCCCGAAGTGTCCGGAGGGCACGCCGCTCTGCTGGGGGAGGGAGTTCAGATCTTGACCACGTTGGCAGCGGCAGGGCCCTTCTGGCCATCCTGCATTTCGAAGCGAACCCGGTCGCCTTCTTCCAGGGATTTGTACCCATCAGCCTGAATGGCCGTGTAATGCACGAAAATATCGGGGCCGCCCTCCTGCGCGATGAAGCCGAATCCCTTGGCGCTGTTGAACCACTTTACCGTGCCTTCTGTCATAGCTCTGCTCCTTTTCTCCTTGGACAAATGACGTCTTTGCCGCCCGCTTGCTGGGCGGTTTGCGGCTGATCAACCGAGAGTTTGTCGGGCTGAGTCGGACTGTTTTCAAATGGAGACCGGCGGGTCTCGCAATAGCGGACATGCTTTGATTAGCGGTAAATTAATGAGGTTAATTAACATGCTTGGAAATCGAAAATCAAGCCAAAAGAGCATCTTTTAATGGACCCGGGTTTAGCAACCAGGTTCCGAGGCGGGGTTTGCAAGAAAATGGTCAAGCGGCAGGAATTATGGACGGGATTCCAGACCTGGAACGGCAATCCGTGATGACCCGGGTCACCGGGGGCCCGCTGAACGAGAAAAAACCTGGCTGCAACAAAGCCATGCAAGTTATCCACAGATCTTGTGGATAACTGTCGGGAAAAGCTCCGGTCTGGCTTGAGTACTGCTGAAAAATCGGGAGGATTGGCAACTTGCCCATTTTTTTATCCATTGAAATAGTTGTTTTTTTTCAAGTGCTTACCATATGGTGTCGGAAATCGCGGGGAGATGTCGACTAAAGTTAAAGTCAAGAAAAAAATGCCGGAATTCGAGCGGGAATAATGAATTTTCTTGTGGATAGTCCATCCGCTGCGCTACCGATTGGTCGATGGCTGCGGACACTCAGTCCAGAAACAGATCCCGCTGCAGCGGTTCGCCGGGCTTGACGGCGTATCGGCTGAAATCGGTCACTCCAGCTTCGGCCAGAACCGCTTCGTCGATAAAAAAGTTGCCGCTGCATTGGCGGCTTTCGCGGATCAGGATGGCATGGGCGGCATCGGCGACAATCTGCGGTTTGCGGCACTGCTGCGGTTTGACCCGGTCGCCGAGCATGGCCAGGGCCGCCGTGTGGATGACGGTTTTCGGCCAAAGGGCATTGACTGCCAACCCGGCATCCCGGAATTCTTCGGCCATGCCGAGAACGCACATGCTCATGCCAAACTTGGCCATGGTATAGGCGCAGTGGTTTTTGAACCAGGCGGGTTTTAGCGACAGGGGCGGCGAGAGGGTGAGGATGTGCGGGTTGTCGGCCTTGAGCAGGTGGGGAAGGCAGGCCCGGGAGCAGACGAAGGTGCCGCGCGCATTGACCTGATGCATCAGGTCGAAGCGGTTCATTTGGGTCTGCAGGGTGCCGGTCAGGCTGATGGCACTGGCATTGTTGACCAGAATGTCGATGCCGCCGAACCTGGCCAGGGTCTCGGCCACCGCCGCCACCACCTGCTTCTCGTCGCGAATATCCATCTGCAGGGGCAGAGCCCGTCCGCCGGCCGCCTCGACGTCCTCGGCTGCGGAATAGATGGTCCCGGGCAATTTCGGATGGGGTTTTGCCGACTTGGCGGCAATGACGATGTTGGCGCCGTCGGCCGCAGCCCGCAAAGCGATGGCTTTGCCGATGCCGCGGCTGGCGCCGGTGATAAACACGGTTTTTCCCTTCAGGCTGGACATGGACGAAACCTCCCTGGGAATCTGTGCCTTGGGTTTCATTGCTTTGACGGGCGGGACTGCGAGAGGTCAAAAGTTGTTCGATTGCCTGTTGGCTGGTACTCTTGAACAGTATACATCGCCGATCGTAAAATTTCGTTCAGGATGATCGATTCGTACCTCCCCGGTGGTGGCCGCGGCTGGTTGGCTCGACTCCCAAAACGGCGCGGCCGCCAGGGGACAGGTATCCGACTCGGGGGGAGGTTTTATATCCCTTAAGATGTGCGTATTTCAACGAAAGGTGAATCTCATGGAAGAATCGTTCATCCAACGAACTGCCGCCGCCTACGCCTATCCCCTGCTCATCCGAAATCTGCTTCACTCCCCGCTGGTCCAGAATCCTGGTCAGGAGATCGTCTACCGCGATCTGGTCCGCTATGACTACCGCACTTTGCGCCGACGTGTCTGCCAACTGGCCAACAGCCTGCGGCGGCTGGGGGTCAAACCCGGGGATACGGTGGCCGTCATGGATTTCGACAGCCATCGCTACCTGGAATGTTTTTTCGCCGTGCCGATGATCGGCGCGGTGCTGCATACGGTCAACATCCGCCTTTCCCCCGAGCAGATTCTCTATACCATCGATCATGCCGAAGATGACGTGATCCTGGTCCATTCCGAATTTCTGCCGCTGCTCGAGCAGATCAGGGGACGCATCGATACGGTGAAAAAATACGTAGTACTGGTCGATGAGGGCGAATGCCCGGCGACGACCGTCGCGATCGCCGAAGAGTACGAGGCGATGCTGGAGAAAGCCCCGGCGGAGTACGAATTCCCCGATTTCGACGAAAATACCCGCGCCACCACCTTCTACACCACCGGAACCACCGGCATGCCCAAAGGGGTCTATTTTTCCCACCGGCAGCTGGTGCTGCACACCCTCGGTACCCTGGCGGGGCTGGGGACTCCCGGCAGCCAGGGCCGTTTTCACCAGCAGGATGTGTACATGCCGATCACCCCCATGTTTCACGTCCACGGCTGGGGTCTGCCCTACGCGGCGACCATGCTCGGGGTCAAACAGGTCTATCCGGGGCGCTACGCCCCCGACATCCTGCTGCAGCTGATCGACCGGGAAAAGGTCACCTTTTCCCACTGTGTCCCGACCATTCTGCACATGCTGCTCGGTTCGCCGATGGTGGAGCAGGTCGATCTCTCGTCCTGGAAGGTGATCATCGGCGGGGCGGCGATGTCCAAATCCCTCTGCCAGGCCGCCATGGCTCGGGGCATCGATGTTTTCACCGGCTACGGCATGTCCGAAACCTGCCCGATCCTGACCCTGGCCCACCTCAGCCCGGAAATGCTCGAATGGGACGACGACCGCCAGGCCGAGATCCGCTGCCGGACCGGCAGGCCCATGCCGCTGGTCGATCTGCGCATCGTGGACGATAAACTCAACCCGCTGCCCCGGGACGACAAGGCGGCGGGGGAGGTGGTGGTGCGCGCGCCCTGGCTGACCCAGGGCTACCTCAAGGACATGAAGAACTCGGAGGATCTCTGGCGCGGCGGCTACCTGCACACCGGCGACGTGGCCAGCGTCGATGAGCGGGGGTACCTCAGGATCACCGACCGCATCAAGGATATGATCAAGACCGGTGGTGAGTGGATCTCGTCGCTGGAGGTCGAGGACATCATCTCCCGACATCCGGCGGTGGCCGAAACAGCGGTCATCGGCGTGCCGGACGAGCAATGGGGAGAGCGCCCGATGGCCCTGGTCGTGGTCAAGCCCGGCGCTGCGCAGCCCCTCGATGAGGCCGCTCTCAAAACCCATGTACAGGGATATGTCGACAAGGGCCTTCTGTCCCGCTGGAGCGTTCCCGACCGGGTGCGGTTCGTCGCAGCCATCGACAAGACCAGCGTCGGCAAAATCAACAAACTGGCGTTGCGGAAAAAATATCGGTGATGGAAGCCGTTCGGGGGGCCGGGTTCCGGGGCGGGCCTGAAAAATCTTTTGAGGAGGGTTTCGGTTATGAAATTGTTTTGCAGAATGGTGCTGGGAGCCGCTCTGGTGTTCGGGCTGACCTCTTCGGGCTTTGCTGCCGGTTTCGCGCTGATTGAGCAGAGTGTCAGCGGTCTGGGCAACGCGTTTGCCGGACAGGCGGCGGTGGCTGCGGATGCCACGACGATTTTCTTCAATCCCGCCGGACTGACCCTGCTCGAGGGGCAACAGCTGGTTGCCGGCATTCACCTGATCGTGCCGCAGGCCGAGTTCCGCGATCAGGGCTCAGCCCTTTCGCCGGCTCTTGGAGGCGCCCCCCTGGCGGGCGGTGACGGCGGCGACGGTGGCGAGGCCGGGCTGGTACCCAACCTCTATTATGCGGTAAATCTCGAAAACGGCTGGGCCCTGGGGCTGGGCATCAATGCCCCCTTCAGTCTCGCCACCGACTACAACAGGGGCTGGAAGGGGCGCTATCATGCCCTTCGTTCTGAAGTCCTTACCGTCAACATCAACCCGTCGCTGGCCTATCGGCTCAATGAACGGCTGAGTTTCGGCGCGGGAGTGAGCGCCCAGTACGTTGACGCCGAACTGAGCAGCGCCATTGACTTCGGGTCGATTCTGGCAGGTGCCGGCGGCGTCCCGCAGGCAAATGACGGAGATGTGGAGTTGCAGGCCGATGACTGGGGGGTTGGATTCAATCTCGGGGTGCTTTACGAATTTAACAAAAACACCCGCATCGGCCTGGCCTATCGCTCACAAATTAAATACACCGCCCGGGGTACCGCCGATTTCAGCGTCCCGGCCGATGCGGCGGCAACCATCGCCGGCATCCGGAGCCAGAACCCGGCCTTGGTGCCCCCTTTCGTGGATACCGACGCCAAGGCGGAGATAACCCTTCCGGACAACGCTTCGTTGAGCGTTTATCATCGCCTCAGCCCCCAGTGGGCGGTGATGGCCGACATCACCTGGACCAACTGGAGCACCTTCGATGTGCTGCGGATTCAGTTCGGCAACGACCAGCCCGACAACGTGACCACGGAAAACTGGCAGGACAACTGGCGTTATTCCGTCGGCGCGACCTACAACCCCGCTGAACGCCTGGCGCTTCGGCTCGGCCTGGCCTTTGATGAAACCGCGATCCCCGACGCCGAGCACCGTACCCCCCGGATTCCCGGTGAGGACCGTTTCTGGACCGCATTCGGCGTGGGCTACAGGTTCTCCGAGCAGTTTAACCTCGATTTCGGCTACGCCCACCTGTTTGTTCCCGACAGCGACATCAACAAGGAGGCCGGAACCGATCCGAACGCAGAGGACTTCTTCCGCGGCTCCCTCAAGGGAAAATTTGAAAACAGTGTCGATATTGCCAGCCTGCAGCTGACCTACAGCTTCTGATGCCCGGTCTGGTACGGATAGCTTGCGCCCCGGGGTCGCTTCCAGAAGGAAATGTTTCACGGCGGGTGGTGAACCGCAGAGATCCCGATAAACTTTAAGGGCTTGACCGAAGTTGACTCCCGGCCCCTGCGGCCGCGAACATTTCTCCAACGGAGGGCAACGATGAGGCAGATCAACAGGGTGGCCGTTCTCGGTGCCGGAGTGATGGGGGCGACCATTGCCGCCCACCTGGCGAACGCGGGCCTGCAGGTTTTGCTGCTCGACATGGTTCCTAAAGACCTGACCGACGAGGAACAGGCGGCCGGGCTTACCGCCGAAAGTCCCCGGGTGCGCAACCGCCTGGCCGTCAACGGCCTGGATAAGGCCCTTAACGCCAAGCCGGCGGCCTTCTACCTCAAGAGCTACGCCGCCCTGGTGGAGACCGGCAATTTCGACGATCACCTGGACCGGCTCGGTGAATGCGACTGGGTCATCGAGGTGGTCGTCGAGCAGCTGGGGATCAAGAAGAGGCTCTTCGCCGAAAAGGTGGTACCGAACCTGGCCGAAGGCGCGATCCTCTCCACCAATACCAGCGGCCTTTCGGTCAACGACATGGCCGAGGACCTTCCCGAGAGCGTGCGCCGAAACTTCCTGGTCACCCACTTCTTCAATCCGCCGCGCTACATGCGGCTGCTGGAGATCGTCCCCTGCCGCGAAACCGATCCGGCGGTGGTTTCGGCCATGGCCGATTTCATCAGCCGGCGCCTCGGCAAGGGGATCGTCTACGCCAAGGATACCCCCAACTTCGTCGCCAACCGCATCGGCGTCTATTCCATTTTCAATGCCATGAAGCACATGGTTGAAATGGCGATGACGGTGGAGCAGGTGGATGCGGTGGCCGGCCCGGCGACGGCCCGGCCCAAAAGCGCCGCCTTTCGCACCGCCGATCTGGTCGGCATCGATACCCTGGTGCATGTCGGCAACAACTCGTACCAGTTGCTGACCGACGACGAGGAGCGGGAGCTGTTCAAGGTCCCCGATTTCGTCAACCAGATGGTCGATAGCGGCCTGCTCGGCAACAAGAGCCAAAAGGGCTTCTACCGCAAGGAAAAGTCCGCCGAGGGGACGCGGATCGATTATTTCGATTATATCGCCGGGGAGTACCGGCCGGCCGAGAAGCCCAGGTTTGACTCCCTGCAGGCGGCCAGGCAGATCGACGATCCGGCCGCGCGGCTCAAGGCGGTGGTCGCCGGCAATGACCAGGCCGCCGTGTTCGCCTGGCGCAACCTGCGCGATACCCTGCTCTACACCTTCAACCGCATCCCCGAAATCGCCGAGGATGTGGTCAATGTCGACAACGCCATGCGCTGGGGCTTCAACTGGGAGCTGGGGCCCTTCGAGATGTTCGATGCTCTGGGGGTCGGCTATTTCGTCGCCCGGGCCGAAAAAGACGGCAAGGCCGTCCCCGCGAAACTCAAAACGATCGACTGCTTCTACCGGTTCGAGGCGGGCAGCAAGCTCTATTTCGACCTGGGGGCGGGCGAGTACCGCGAGGTGCCGCTGCGCCCCGGGCAGATCCGGCTGGAGATTCTCAAACGGGCCGGGGGCGTGGTGGAGCGGAATCCCAACTGCTCGCTGATCGACCTGGGCGAAGGGGTGTTCGGCCTCGAGTTCCATTCCAAGATGAACGCCATCAGCGGCGATATCCTGGCCATGACCCACAAGGCGGTCAAGCGCGCCGAAACCGAAGGGATCGGCCTGGTGATCGGCAACCAGGGGGCCAACTTCTCCGTCGGGGCCAACCTGGTGATGCTGGCGGTGGCCCTCGCCGAGCGGGCCTGGGAGGACATCGAGATGACGGTGCGGGCCTTCCAGAGGGCCACCATGGCGGTCAAATACGCCCGGGTGCCGGTGGTGGCCGCCCCCTTCAACCTGACTCTGGGCGGGGCCTGCGAATTCACCCTGCATGCCGATGCGGTCAGCGCCTATGCCGAAACCTACATGGGCCTGGTCGAAATCGGGGTCGGCATTCTTCCCGCCGGTGGCGGCACCAAGGAGATGGCGCTGCGGGCCATACAGCTCGCCGAGCAGTTCGAAACCGACCCCTCGCCCTATATCTTCAAGTTTTTCAGGCAGATCGGCCGGGCCGACGTCTCCCGTTCGGCGGCTGAGCTGTTCGCCATGGGGTATCTGCGCGAAGGGGACAGCGTGACCCTCGATTTCGACAGCCTGCTGGCCGACGCCAAGCAGAAAGTGCTGGCCCTGGCCCGCAACTACCGCCCCAGGCGACCGCTCGAGGGGCTCAAGGCGCCGGGCCGCAGCGTTGCCGCCAGCATCAAAAGTAGCCTGTGGAACCTGAAGATGGGCGGCTTCGCTACCGAGTACGACGCCGAGATCGGCGCGGTGGTGGCCGAGATTGTCTGCGGCGGCGACGTACCGCCCGGCACCCCGGTGTCGGAGCAGGATTTTCTCGACCTGGAGCGCGAAGGCTTCATGCGGTTGTGTCGCAACAAGAAGACCGCGGAGCGCATCCAGCACATGCTCAAAACGGGCAAGCCGCTGCGGAATTGAGAACGGATCTGACATTCGCCCGGGGCGAGCGCAAGGATCGCCCCCGACCAACAGGAATTCGGAGGATATCGATGAAGCAGGCATATATTCTGGCCGCCTATCGCACCCCCGGCGGCAAGGCCTACAAGGGGAGTTTCAAGAGCACGCGCCCCGACGATCTGGCCGCAACGGCGATCAGGGGACTGGTCGAGCGGACCGGCATTGACCCGGCGCAGGTGGACGATGTCATCCTCGGTTGCGCCTTCCCCGAGGGGGAGCAGGGGATGAACGTGGCGCGAATCGCCGCCCTGCGGGCCGGAATCCCCTGCCAGGTGCCCGCCCAGACCGTCAATCGTTTCTGCTCCTCGGGCCTGCAGACCATCGCCAGCGCCGCCGAGCGGATCATGAGCGGGTTCGCCGACTGCATCATCGCCGGCGGCACCGAGTCCATGTCCCTGGTCCCCATGGGCGGCAACAAATACAGCGCCAACCCGGCCCTGGTGGCGCAGTGGCCCGAGACCTTCGCTTCGATGGGGATTACCGCCGAACTGGTGGCCGAGAAGTACCGGGTCTCCCGGGAGGACCAGGACGTCTTCGCCAGCGGCAGTCATCAGAAAGCGGCAAAGGCCATCGCCGAAGGGAAGTTCACGGACGAGATCATCCCCGTCGAGGTGGAGACCGCCTCGGTGGCCAAGGGCAAGGTGCAGAAGCAGACCCTGACCATCGAGACCGACGAAGGGGTGCGGGGCGATTCCACCCCCGAGGCCCTGGCCCGGCTCAAGCCGGCTTTCAAGGCAAACGGCACCGTCACCGCCGGCAACGCCTCGCAGATGACCGACGGCGCGGCTGCCGCGCTGGTGGTTTCCGAGGATTTTCTGAAAAAGCTGGGCAAGGCCCCCCTGGCCCGCTTCGTCGCCTTTGCGGTGCGCGGCGTGCCGCCGGAGATCATGGGCATCGGCCCGATCGAGGCGATCCCGGCGGCGCTCAGGCTGGCCGGCCTCAAGCAGCAGGACCTGGGCCTGATCGAACTCAACGAGGCCTTCGCCGCCCAGTCGCTGGCGGTGATCCGCGACCTGGAGCTGAACCCCGACCTGGTCAACGTCAACGGCGGCGCCATCGCCCTGGGGCATCCCCTCGGCTGCACCGGCGCCAAGTTGACCGCTACCCTGCTGGCCGAGATGGGGCGCCGCACTACCCGTTACGGCATGGTGACCATGTGCATCGGCGGAGGGATGGGGGCGGCGGGGATTTTTGAAAAACTTTAATAAACGCGTAGTGTCCCGTGCGGTTGATCGTGGCAATGAATTCTGAGCCAACTTGGGTGCTGCCAAGGCGTCGCCAACGCAGGCAGCGCCGAAAAAGGGCAGAATTAGAAGACCGGATTAACCGCATGGGGCGCTGAGCGAAGCGACCGGGCGGTTTGCTCGCAGGTGCTTAAACGACATCTTTATTAGAAGGTGAATTGCTATGGCCGAACGAATCTTCAAGGGGGGAGAATTCCTGATCACCGAGGGGAGCTGCGAGGAAGTCTTCACTCCGGAGGACTTCACCGACGAGCAGAAACAGATCGCCGCAACCGTCGAGCAGTTCGTGGTGAATGACATCCAGCCGCACATCGACGAGATCGACAACCAGAACTTCGAGCTCGTCGTTCAGGGCCTGCGCAAGTGCGGCGAACTCGGGCTGCTGATGGTCGATGCCCCCGAAGAGTACGGGGGGCTGGAGCTGGACAAGGCAACCAGCATGCTGGTCGCCGAGAAGATCGCCCCTTCCGGATCGTTTTCGGTGGCCTTTGCCTGCCACACCGGGATCGGCACCCTGCCGCTGATCTACTATGGAACGCCGGCGCAGAAAGAGAGGTACCTCACCCGGCTGATCAGCGGCGAGTGGATCGCCGCCTACTGCCTCACCGAACCCGGTTCGGGCAGCGACGCCCTCGGCGCCCGGACCACCGCCACCCTGAGCGAGGACGGTCAATACTATCTGCTCAACGGCACCAAGCAGTTCACCACCAACGGCGGGTTCGCCGACCTGTTCACGGTCTTCGCCAAGATCGACGGCGAACACTTTACCGCTTTTCTGGTGGAACGCGGTTCCCCGGGGATCGTCATCGGCCCCGAGGAGAAAAAGCTTGGCATCAAGGGCTCATCCACCACCCCGGTGATTCTCGACAACGCCCAGGTCCCGGTGGAGAACCTGCTCGGTGAAATCGGCAAGGGGCACAAGATTGCCTTCAACGTGCTCAATGTCGGTCGTTTCAAGCTCGGCGCGGCGGTCACCGGCGGCGGCAAGTACATCCTGGCCGAAGCGGCCCGCTACGCCAGCGAGCGTAAGCAGTTCGGCAAGGCCATCGGCACCTTCGGCGCCATCCGCGAAAAGCTGGCGGATATGACCGCCGCTCTGTTCGCCGCCGAATCCCTGGTCTACCGGTTGGCCGGGCTGATTGACGCCAAGCTGGAAACCATTGGCCGAGACGTCGACAACTACTACGAGCAATATCAGCAGGGGATTGAGGAATACGCTGCCGAGTGCGCGATCTCCAAGGTCTTCTGCAGCGAGGTGCTGGCCGACGTGGTCGACGAGGTGGTACAGATCTTCGGCGGTTACGGCTATGTCAGCGAATACCCGGCCGAACGGTTTTACCGCGATGAGCGCATCAACCGTATTTTCGAGGGGACCAACGAGGTCAACCGGCTGCTGATCCCCGGCATGATCCTGCGCAAATCGATGAAAGGGGAGCTGCCGCTGCAGGCCGCGGCGACCAAGGCCTTCGAGGCCCTGATGACGCCGAGCTTCGAGGAGCGCGACGAGGCACAGCCGTTTGCCAGGGAACGGGCGCTGGTTAATAACCTGAAAACCCTGTTCCTGATCCTCTCCGGCGCGGCGGTGCAGAAGTTTCAGCTCCGGCTGCAGGACGAGCAGGAAGTGCTGATGGCCGCAGCCGATCTGGCGATCCAGATTTTCGCCCTGGAAAGTGCGGCGCTGCGGGCCGAAAAAATTTATCCTGCCGCCAGCGATCGAAAAAAAGATCTGCTCCAGGCGGCGCTGAAGGCTTTTGCCTTCAATGCCGCCGAAGAGGCCTCGAAGGCCGCCAGAAAGTGCGCCTTCTACGTCGAGGAGGGGGACGCCCTGACCATGCTCCTGAGTGGCGCCCGGCGCTTTACCCGCTATGACGCCACCGGCCTGCTGCAGGCGCGGCGGACCCTGGCTGAGGAGGTTCTGGAAAGGCCGGGGTACCTGTTCTAGCGACAAGCAAGGCGTGAATCTGCAGGCCGGCCATGGCCACGGATACCACGGGACAGTCGGCCGGATCGATTCATATCCGTGAATAAAATCAGGTGGGTAGGCGCTCTTGACTGGCCTTGTCCACATCCTTTGTGAATAAGTCGTTGGCCAACCCTCCGGACAGCGTTCAAGGGGGCAATTCTTTGTAGGATTTAGCAGATTGACTATTTTTTGAGCATAACTCTTTTGTTTGTAATTTCAGTCAGTTGTGTCAGAGGGAGTGGCTGGACGGCTTCTTTGGCGGTATACAGTATGCTTTTGGGAGGCCTGATGGGGCCGGCCTCGGGTGAGACCGCTGATTGTTGACAACCGCCCGGCCGGGTTGCCTCGGTGGCGCCCCGCTTTCGCTACGGCCTCATTTTGGTGAGATTAAAATCTTTTTCTTGCCTTCAAAACCGCGCTTGTGGCACCATCACAGGCTACCGAAAGTTGCCCAGCAGGGCAGATGCTCTGCTGAACGACCATCGTCCTGTCTCGATAAGGAATTCCGGTCCCATGACGATCGAAACAAATCCTCAGCCCGAACTGAAAAACCAGTTTGCCAGTGACAATTATTCCGGGATCTGCCCCGAAGCCTGGCAGGCCATGGCGGCGGTCAACCGTGGACACGCCAACTCCTACGGCGACGACCCCTGGACCACCAGAGCCTGCAATCTGCTGCGCGATTTCTTCGAAACTGACTGCCAGATCTTTTTCGTTTTCAACGGCACCGCCGCCAATTCCCTGGCCCTTTCGTCCCTCTGCCACTCCTATCACAGCATCATTTGCCATGAGATGGCCCATGTCGAAACCGACGAATGCGGGGCGACCGAGTTCTTCTCCAACGGCACCAAAATCCTGCTGGTCCCCGGCGATGGCGGCAAGGTCGACCTGAATGCGGTGGAGCACACGGTCAAGCGCCGCAAGGACATCCACTATCCCAAGCCGAAGGCCCTGAGCATAACCCAGGCCACCGAACTGGGGACCGTTTACTCACCGGCGGAACTGCAGGAAGTGGGCTCTCTCTGCCGGAGCCTGTCGTTGCGACTGCATATGGATGGCGCCCGGTTCGCCAATGCCCTGGCGTCGCTGAACGTTCCTGCCAAGGAGATCACCTGGCAGGCCGGGGTTGACGTGCTGACCTTCGGCGGGACCAAGAACGGCTTGGCCGTCGGCGAGGCCGTGATCTTCTTCAACAAGGAGCTGGCCTACGAATTCGATTACCGCTGCAAACAGTCCGGTCAGCTCGCCTCAAAGATGCGATTTCTCTCCGCCCCCTGGATCGGGCTGCTCGAGGACGGCGCGCTGCTGCGGCATGCCGCCCATGCCAACCGCTGCGCCCGCCGGCTGCAGGAGGGGCTGGCTGCGATCCCCGGCATCGAAATCATGCATCCCAGCCAGGCCAACGCGGTCTTTGTCCGCATGCCCCAGCCGCTGATCGACCATCTGCACGGCAAAGGCTGGTATTTTTATACCTTCATCGGCTCCGGCCACGCCCGGCTGATGTGCTCCTGGAATACCACCGAAGAAGATGTCGCGGCTCTGCTTCAGGACGTCCGGGAGCTGAGCGCAGCCGGCTGATCTTTCGGCCGCCGGCACGCGGCGCCGGTTCCTGTCTTTGCGCACAGGAGCGGTTCCGGCAGAAACCGGAGCCTGATGAAAATGGTTGGGGATGGACAAGGAAGGCGGAGGGCAGGGCGATTTCCGGCCCGGAGGTGTTTGCTTGATTCGATTTGAAGGCGTCAACAAGTGGTTCCACCAGCTCCATGTGCTCAACGACATCAACCTGCACGTCCGCCAGGGCGAGGTGGTGGTCATCTGCGGTCCCAGCGGTTCGGGGAAAAGCACCCTGATCCGCACCATCAACCGCCTCGAGCCGATCCAACAGGGGCGGGTGGTGGTCGATGGGGTGGAGCTGGACGATCCGAAGACCAATCTAACCCTGTTGCGGGCCGAGGTGGGCTTCGTTTTTCAGCAATTCAATCTCTACCCCCACATGAGCGTACTGGAAAATATCACCCTGGCTCCCTGCCTGGTGCGCAAAATGGCGAAAAGCGAAGCCGAAAAGCTGGCCCGGGACCTGCTGGTCAAGGTCAATATCCCCGACAAGGCCGACGCCTATCCGACCCAGCTTTCGGGGGGACAGCAGCAGCGGGTGGCCATTGCCCGCGGGCTGGCCATGAAACCGAAGATCATGCTCTTCGACGAGCCGACCAGCGCCCTCGATCCGGAAATGATCAACGAGGTCCTCGACGTCATGAAGGGGCTGGCGCGCGAGGGGATGACCATGGTCTGCGTGACCCATGAGATGGGTTTCGCCAGGGAAGTGGCCGATCGGGTCATTTTCATGGATGCCGGGAGCATCATCGAGGAAAACAGCCCGGAGCAATTTTTCCATCACCCGCAGAATGAGCGGACGCAGTCGTTTCTGAGCAAGATACTGTCGCACTGACGCCGGTCTACGGTGGTTTCGCTGGCCGCGCACCCCGCGCCCGCCCGCTTTGGTCCAATTTTCAGCACAGGAGGAAAGAAATGAGCACAGCCAGAGTTGTTTCCGTGGTCCTGCTGGTGGTTCTGGCCCTTGCCGGAACGGCATTCGCCGGGCCGACCTATGACCAGGTGATGGAAAAAAAGGTGGTTCGGGCCGGCATCATGACCGACTCGATCCCCGGCGCCTTCTACAACGACAACAAGGAGTGGGTCGGCTTCGACGTCGACATCGCCGAGGAGATCGCCAAACGCATCGGCGCCAGGCTCGAGCGGGTTTCGGTTACCAACAAGACCCGCATCGCCTTTGTGCAGCAGGGGCGCATCGACCTGTCCGTGGCCAACATGACGCACAAGCGCGAGCGCGACAAGTCGATTGATTTCTCCATCACCTACTTCTTCGACGGCCAGAAACTGCTGGCCAAAAAGGGTAAATTCAGCGATCTGAAAGATTTCGTCGGCAAAAAGATCGCCACCATGCAGGGCACGACCAGCGAACTGAACGTCAAGAATCTGCTCAAGGAACTGGGCGATCCCGATTACGAAAAGAACGTCATTTCCTTCCAGAAGGAATCCGAGTGCTTCCAGGCCCTGCGCATGGGCCGGGTGGCCGCCTGGTCCACCGACAGCACCATCCTGCTTGGTTACGCCGCCCAGGTGCCCGGCGAATTCGAGCTGGTGGGTGATTTCTTCAGCGACGAACCCTACGGGATCGGCCTGCCCGAAAACGATTCGGCCTGGCGCGACCTGATCAACTTTACCCTGCAGGACATGTGGGTCGACGGCACCTACAAGCGGATCTACGACAAGTGGTACGGACCGGACACGCCCTATCACTTCCCGCTGACCCGCAAGATTGAAATGTGGCCCTGATCTATTTCGTAGCGATCCGCCTCTTTCTCCGCCGACGAGGGAGGCGGGAGGGTTGGAATCTTTGAGCGAGCCCGGAAACCAGTTTCCGGGCTCGCATCTTACCGGGACATGAATGAACAGTGGTGCTTCGAAGGTGGCTTGAAAAAGCGTGGGCTCAGTATCTGACCCTCGGCGTCCTCGCCGCGGCAATGATCTATTACTGGGGATGGGTGTTCGACTTCGGCTACGATTTCGACTGGAGCGTTCTTTACACCGTCAATCCGACCTATGGCGAGAATCTGGGCCTGAACCTCCTCTCCGGGCTCAAGCTCACCATCAGGATCACTCTCATCAGTTCCGCCGCTGCCCTGTTTCTTGGAACCCTCTTCGGCCTCGGTCGCCTCTCCCATTTCAGGCCCCTTTACTGGGCATCCACCGTCTACGTTGAATTCTTCCGCAACACCCCGTTGCTGGTGCAGCTGTTCTTCTGGTATTTCGCTTTTCCCATGGCTTTGCCCGAGGCGGCCAGGGACTGGGTCTTTGCCCATGAATTCGAGTTCTGGAGCGCCACCCTCGGGTTGTCCATCTACACCGGCGCCTTTATGGCCGAGGTCATCCGGGCCGGACTGCAGTCGATTCCCAAGGGACTGCTGGAAGCCGCCTACTCTTCGGGGCTCTCCTACTTTCAGGCGCTGCGCACGATTATCCTGCCCCTGGCTTTTCGCGCCATCATCCCGCCGCTGGGCAGCGAATTTCTCAACAACATGAAGAACTCCTCGCTGGCCATGGTGGTGGGGGTGGCCGAGCTGACCTGGCAGTCCCAGCAGATCGAGTCCCTGACCTTCAAGGGGTTCGAGGCCACCACCGCCGCCACCCTGATTTATCTCGCGTTGTCGCTGGCCATCTCCGCGATACTGAACATGGTTAACATGCGGCTGAAGATCGTCTCTCCGGCGCAGCGAACCCTGGGGTACCGACTGGCGGACGTTTTTTTCTGGCCCTTCGAAACGGCCTGGAAAGGGCTCGCCTATCCGGTGACCAGGGCCCTTTCTCCGCGCCGCCAGTCCCTGCGCTATTCCCCGCTGCGGGTCGCCCTGCGCCAGGGGAGAAAGGCCCTGGGCAAGGTCCTCTCCCTGGCCTTTAGGGGGGCCTTTCTGGTTCTGCTGGCCTATCTCCTCTATGCCATGTTGCGGGGACTGATCGGCCTTGAATGGTCCATCGCCTTTGAGAATCTGCATACCCTGCTGATCTGGCGGTTCCCGCAAGGGGACGAATCCGAACTGTTCATGGGTCTTGGGGGCCTGAGCTTTTCGATCCTGATGGCCCTGATCGCAATCAGCGTCAGCTTCGGCATCGGGCTGGCGGTCGGCCTGGGGCGCCTGTCCCGCAACCGAATCCTGAGTCTTCCCTGTACCCTGTACATCGAGATCATCCGCGGAACGCCGCTGATCATGGTGATCTTCTGGGTCTACTTTTTTCTGCCGATCTTTATCAACGCCTACCTCAACGTCTTCTGGAGCGCCACGATCGCCCTGACCTTCTTCACCGGGGCTTACCTGGCGGAAATCGTCCGCGGCGGCATCCAGAACATTCCTCCCGGGCAATTCGAAGCCGCCTTCAGCACCGGACTGGGTTATTACCGAACCATGCGGCACGTCGTTCTGCCCCAGGCCCTCAAGCAGATGATCCCGGCCATCGTCGGCCAGTTCATCGCGATTTTCAAGGACACCTCGCTGGCCTTCGTCATCGGGGTGCTCGAGCTGACGTTTGTCGCCCAGATGCTCAACAACCGGCTGATGATCTATCCCTTCGAAATCTACTGCACCGTTGCCGCGCTCTATTTTGTCTGCTGCTATGCCATGAGCCTGCTGGCCCGGCGGCTGGAGAACCGGTTGAGCCCCGAGAAGGTGCGGTTGCGGATGTGAAGCGGCGTATCGCCTCGGTTTTCAAGGCGGTGCGGGGGTTGCCGGACTGAAAGCACCGCGGGGTTGCCGAATAGCCGCCCGCCCGGGTGTTTCAGCCCTCGTTCTCCTGGCTCGGGGCAAATCCCCGCCGCATGGTGTTTTCGCTGACGACCCGCGGGTCCATGAAGTGCCGCAGGTAATCGGGGCCGCCGGTCTTGGTGCCGGTCCCCGAGAGGCGCCCACCGCCGAAGGGCTGACGCTCCACCAGGGCCCCCACGCAGTTGCGGTTAAGGTACAGGTTGCCGACCCGGAACTCGCGGCGGGCCCGCTCCAGGTGCTCGGGGCTGCGGCTGAACACGGCGCCGGTCAGGGCGAAGCGGGTCGCGTTGGCCCATTCGATGGCCTGATCGAAATCCCTGGCGCGCATGACCGCCAGCAGCGGCCCGAAGATCTCCTGCTGGGCGATGCGGTGTTCGGGGGTGATGCCGCCGACGATGGTCAGCGGGACGTAGTAGCCCTGATTCGGCACCTGGCTGGAGTAGTGGATCTCTCCCTCCTTGGCGGCGATCTCGAGGTACCGGCGGATTTTTTTCTGCTGGTTGCCATCGGCCACCGGGCCCAGGAAATTGGCCGGGTCCTCGGCGGGGCCGATTTTCAGGGCGCGGGCCGCTTTCACCAGGCGATCGACGAACTGGTCATGGATGCCGTCGACGACGATCACCCGCGAGCAGGCCGAACACTTCTGCCCCTGGAAGCCGAAGGCCGAATAGAGCACCTCGGGGACCGCCTCGTCGAGGTCGGCGTCGTCGTCGATGATGATGGCGTTTTTGCCCCCCATCTCGGCGATGACTTTTTTGACGTGGTGCTGCCCGGGCTGGACCCTGGCCGCCTTCTCGACGATGCGCAACCCGACCTCCATCGAACCGGTGAAGGCGATGAGGCCGATATCCGGATGCTCCACCAGGTAATCCCCCATGGCGCTGCTTTGCCCCGGAATATAGTTGAATACCCCCGCCGGCAACCCGGCTTCGCCGAACAGTTCCACCAGCCCGTGACCGATGACCGGAGTCAGTCCCGAGGGCTTGAAGAGAACACAGTTGCCGGTGACCAGGGCCGCCGAAACCATTCCGCAGCTGATGGCCAGAGGGAAGTTCCATGGTGAAATGACGGCGGCGATCCCCTTGGGCTCGTAGAAGTAGCGGTTGTCCTCGCCCGGTGCCGAGCCCATCTGCTGCGGGGTGCCGAGGCGGATCATCTCCCGGGCGTAGTATTCCATGAAATCGATGGCCTCGGTCACATCGGCATAGGCCTGCTCCCACTGCTTGCCGATTTCGAGAATCTGCCAGGCCGACAGCTCGAAGATTCTTTCCCGGGCCGCCGCGGCCGCCTTGAGCAGATATGCGGCCCGCCGGCCCGGAGCGGCTTCACGCCAGGCCGGGAAGGCGTTTCTGGCCGCGACGATCGCCCGGTCCACCTCCGGGGGGGCGGCCTGACAGACCTGGCCGATGACCTCGGCGGGGTCGGCCGGGTTGATCGAAGGGATCCGGTGCCCGGTTTCCACGTTCTGGCCGCCAATGAACAGGGGGTAGGTCTGCCCCAGGCGTTTCCGAACCCCGGCAATCGCCTCCGGAAACGCGGCCCGCTGCCCGGGCTTGGTGAAATCCGCCGCCGGTTCATTCTCGAAACGCGGCAGGCGCCCGGAGTCCTCCGGCCCTTCAGTGGGCGAATCCCCGCCCGCCCCCACGCGACGCAAGACCTCCTCCGGATCTTCGAGCAGGCGCGCGATGTCTGCCTCTTCGGCAAAGCTCTGTCGCAGAAATGATTCATTGGACGTGTTTTCCAGCAGCCGCCGTACCAGGTAGGCCATGCCCGGGACCATCTTACCGTAGGGGCAATAGAGGCGGATGCGGCCGGCCACCTTGAGCAGGCCCTGGCGCACCGGCTCGGCCATGCCGTAAAGGACCTGGAATTCGTAACGATCCTCGGGGACCTTCAGGTCGAGAGCCGTTTCCATGACCGCGGCGATTGACCGGACGTTGTGCGACCCGCAGGCCAGGTGGCAGGACTGGTGGTTCTCAAGGATCATCCTGGCCTGGCGCTCGAAGGCGGCATCGGTTTTTGCCTTGAGGGTGTAGACCGGAATCTCCCAGCCGTTCTGTCGGGCCTTGACGGTTTCGTAATCCCAGTAGGCGCCCTTGACCAGGCGGATGGAGATCGGCAGTTGGTTTTCCCCGGCCCAGCCGAGCAGCGCGGCCAGGTCGTGGTCGGTTTCCTTCAGGTAGGCTTGCAGGACCACACCGAGGTGGGGGTGGTCGGGGTGTTTCTGGCGCAGCCGCCGGAAAACCTCGAGGGTGATGTCCTTGTACTGGTGGGATTCCATGTCGATACACATGAATCCGCCCAGGGCAATGACCTTTTCGTAGATGCGGTTCAACCATGCGAGGATGCCGGTGACCGAACCCTCGAAATCCTGGGGTCGGGCCTGAGAGTAGCAGGCCGTCGGTTTGACCGAGACGTTGACCTTGGGCGCGTGGCCCCAGTCGAGCTCGTCATCGTCGCCGCCGACCAGGGCGGGCCAGTCGAGCTGGGCGCCTTTGAGGCTGTCGAGCAGGTCGAGGTAGGTTGCGACGTACTGTTCGGCTTCCTCTTCGTTGACGGTGGCCTCGCCGAGAACGTCGACCACGAAGGCAAAGCCCTTCTGCCGCAGCCGAGTCAGATTTTTCAGGGCTTCAGCGGTGGTTTCACCGATGATGAACTGGCCGGCCATTTCTTCAATGTTGTGGCGAAGCACCTTGTTGATGATGGTTCCGCCGATGGCGCCGGCAAACCCTGAACTCTTGGCTCCCCACTTGAGCACGGCGGGGATCTCCTGGTCCTTACCGCCGAAGTATTCCCGGATATGCCGGGTGAGTTGCTCGCCGGCGGTCAGATAGGGAAACACGTCAACAAAGCGGAACATCTGCACCCTGAAATCAGGATTCTTCATGCACCAGTCCATCACTTTGCCGACCCAGCGATCCTTGTTGAACAGGGAGGGCGTTTCACCCGCAATGCTCTGAAAAAAATCTTTTCCGCGCGCTTCGATTCGGGCGTTGAGATCGGGGTTCTTCATGGTGCCTCCTGCCTGAGTCGGTTTTGGGGGTGCGAAGTGGCTGTGCGGGTCGTCTTTCCGGCGATCTTGGGTGCGCCTGAGCGGATGGTTGGAAGGAAACGATGAAATCGATGGCGAGCTGGCCCTATAAAATATTCTACCCGATGGATGGAACGTGGCCAACTGAAGGAGTTTTCTCGATCTACTGATATGTGGGCGTAATAATAAAAAAGGCGGGCCATGCGGCCC
>NPID01002885.1_pt2 | contig 55479 bp, 42 predicted proteins | sample 8637491 | NCBI WGS metagenome assembly NPID01 (sample SAMN07420843, study PRJNA396082) | bioreactor metagenome | isolation source: sample BA6 brine-fed electro-methanogenic bioreactor BA | place: Japan: Kochi | collected 2016-06-14 | reverse complement strand
AAACTTCTTCTATCCCTCGCACCCCTGTGGCAGCAAGTGCGACCGGAGAACCAGAAATGATAAATGTAGAATCCAGAATGGACAATTTCTCTGTCTCCCTGATTCTCTGACTCCCTGATTCTCTGACTCCCTGACTCCCTCTCCCTCAATCCTCACCCCAAACACAAACAACCAGTCACTAGAAACCAAAAACAAGAAACCAGAATTTCTGTCAATTCAGAATCATTTTATACTACCTTTGTACATTTCAATTTCCCCATTGGTAATTTTTCACAATGGGTCTTTTTATTATGTTTGTTTGATCACCCAATCTAAAACCTATAATTTGCATCATGTCTGTGCAAGCTGAAAAGATTATAAAAGAACTTAAAAGCTATGGCATCAATGAAGTGAAAGAACTTTATTACAACCTGTCATACGAGGAATTATTCGAACACGAAATGGATCCCAAGCTCGTTGGATACGAGCGAGGAACATTAACAGATACCGGCGCCGTTAGCGTTGACACCGGGATATTCACCGGTCGTTCACCCAAGGACAAACACATTGTGGATGAAGAAACCTCACGCGACAACATCTGGTGGAAAAACCCCGAGCGGAAAGCTTCCGACAACAAGCCCCTGAGCGAAGAAAACTGGAAAAAGGTTTATTCGATCAGTTCAAAACAACTCAGTGGGAAGAAGCTTTACGTGCAGGACGGATTCGCCGGAGCCAACAAAGATACCCGCAAGGCCATACGGATTGTGACGGAGGTGGCCTGGATGGCTCACTTTGTTAAAAACATGTTCATCAGGCCCACTGAAGAGGAAGAAAAAAACTTCAAGCCTGATTTCGTAATGCTGAATGCCTGCAAAACCACCGACCCTGAGTGGAAAGAACACGGTTTGCACAGCGAAGTCTTTGTGGTCTTCAACCTGAAAGAAAAAATGTCGGTAGTCGGAGGTTCATGGTATGGCGGAGAGATCAAGAAAGGCTTCTTCTCCATCATGAACTATTATCTTCCACTCAAGGGCATCGCGGCCATGCATTGTTCGGCCAATATGGGAAAAGATGGAGACACTGCCATTTTCTTCGGCCTGTCGGGAACCGGGAAAACCACCCTTTCAGCCGATCCCAAGCGTGCCCTGATCGGTGACGATGAGCACGGATGGGACGACGACGGGGTGTTTAATTTCGAGGGCGGATGCTATGCCAAGTGCATCCACCTGAGCGAAAAGAACGAACCGGATATTTACCGGGCTATCCGCAGGGATGCATTGCTTGAAAACGTCGTCATTGATGAGAACGGAACCATCGATTTTGACGACAACTCCAAAACCGAGAATACCAGGGTCAGCTATCCCATCCACCATATCGACAATATCGTAAAACCCGTTTCCAAAGGCGGGCATCCTAAAAAGGTCATTTTCCTTACTGCGGATGCATTTGGAGTATTGCCCCCGGTAGCAAAACTCACCCACGACCAGACCAAATACCATTTCCTGAGCGGATATACAGCGAAAGTAGCCGGCACCGAACTAGGGATCAAAGAACCTGTTCCTTCATTTTCAGCGGCCTTTGGTGCGGCATTCCTGCTGCTGCATCCCACGGTGTATGCCGAGGAACTCATCAAGAAAATGGATGAGCATGGATCGACCGCTTACCTTGTCAATACCGGCTGGGTAGGAGGCCCTTACGGAGTAGGGAATCGCATGGACCTTCCGGCTACCCGCAGCATCATCGATGCTATCATCGACGGCAGCCTCGATAAAGCAGAATATGAGACCCTCCCCTATTTCGGACTGCACATCCCCATAAGCCTTCCCGGTTGTGCCAATAATATCTGGAATCCGCGTAAAGCCTGGGCAAACCCGGAAGAATGGGACAAAGCAGCCATATCACTGGCCGAGAAATTTATCGATAATTTCAAGTCATTTACCGATAACGAAGAAGGTTTGAGACTGGTGAGCGCAGGGCCTCAGCTTTAAGCAAGATTTCCTTTACTGGTTCAGCATAACAGGCATCACGAGCATGAGAATATCCTCGTTCTCATTATCGCTCTCTACAGGATGCATGATCCCGGCCCGGTTCGGTGCCGACATTTCAATGATGATCTCCTCTGAATCGATATTGGTCAACATTTCCTGGAGGAAGCGGGAGTTGAAACCAATCTCCATATCTTCGCCTTCGTAGCTGCAAGTCAGCCGTTCCTTGGCTTCATTAGAGAAATCGATATCCTCAGCAGCCAGTACCAGTTCCTTGCCGGAGATCTTAAACCTTACCTGGTGGGTCGACTGGTTGGCAAAAATGGCCACCCTGCGGATGGAATTCAGCAGGGATACCCGGTCAACAGTAAGTTTATTCGGATTATCGCTGGGAATCACCGCTTCGTAACTAGGGTATTTTCCATCGATCAAACGGCAGGTCATCTTCACATTACCAAAGCTGAAGATCGCATTGGTCTGGTTGTATTCAACAGCAACTGCCCCTTCGGTGAGCCCCATGATGTTCTTGAGCTGGTTCAGGGGTTTGCGCGGCATGATGAAAGATGCTGAATCGGCAGCCGAAAAATCACTGCGCTTATACCGAACAAGCTTGTGGGCATCGGTGGCAACGCAGGTAATATCATCAGAAGTCAGTTCAAAGAACACCCCTGACATCACCGGCCGGAGTTCATCATTTCCGGCGGCAAAGAGGGTTTTATTGATCGCATTGACCAGGAGTTCCGATTCCATATCAACTTTAACAGTATTCTCCAGCTCCGGGGCAACGGGGAACTCATCGCTTTTATGGCCGCTTAGCTTGTATTTCCCGTCACCGGCAGAGATCTCCACTCCCAGGGTTTCCTTATTGATGGTGAACTGCACCGGGATGTCGGAAAAGGTTTTGAGTGTATCGATAAGGATCTTGGCCGGAATGGTTACTGATCCGGGATCTTCAGCTTTGTCAAGCGGGATGCTCACCGTCATGGTTGTTTCCAGGTCCGAGGCTGTGATGAGCAATGAATCTTCCTTCAATTCGAATAGGAAATCATCAAGAATAGGCAGGGTATTGCTTGTATTCAGTACTCCGCTCAATGCACTGAGGTTCTTTGATAACAAGGAACTCGAAACGATGAATCTCATACGTATAGTTTTTCTGTTAGGATTAATTCTGAATTTACTATGTAAAAGTATTAAATTTTTTTAGAAGACAGGCAGAAACACCAAAATATTGGCTTGCATTATTTTCGATTTTTGTATAAAAACCGCGACTCGGTGCCGGACAGAAGCCGGTTGATGTTTTCCAGGTGGGTAACGGGCACGAATGAGCCCACCGCTATGCTGAAGATCACCAGGGCGGGATCGGTGTTCCCGATCAGGAAATAAGACATAAAAGGAAAGGATGTACAGGCAATGATGGAGGCCAGGGAAACATATCCGCTCAGCAGGAAAACAATAATAAAAACACCAAAGGCCATCAGTCCGCTGATCGGATACAGGGCCAGGGCAACACCCAGCAGGGTAGCAACCCCTTTGCCTCCTTTGAACCCGGCAAAGAGCGGATAGATATGACCGCTGACCACGGCTATAGCCTGGAAAGCAGCCAGGTAATAAAAATACTTATCGGCCACCGCCCCTTCCGGAAACCAGTTGATCAGGTATACGGCCAGCCATCCCTTGACCACATCCATCAAAAACACCGGCACTCCGGCTTTCCATCCCAGCACCCTGAAAGTATTTGTGGCCCCTGCATTTCCGCTTCCTTCTTTCCGTATATCCTTACGGAAGAAGATCTTCCCGATAATGAGGGAAAAAGGAATGGATCCAAGCATGTACGCCAGGATCACGGCAAGCACCGCATATATCCATTGTGTAAAATCCATCGCTACCTGTTCACTCCGTTTATTTCTTCCATTCGTCGCTTGAAATCAACCATTTTTCTCCTGCTCGAAATAACAAACTCATAGGGGATCTCATCATCATCCGAATAGGAGATCCGCTTGTCTTCTCCCAGGCCAAGCAATTCATTGTTAAAGCCTTCGTTGGAACTGATGGCTTGCATGATATAATTCCGGTAGCTGAAGAAATACCAATCCCCGTCAGGGATCTCAATGTAGAGGTTTACCACCCCGAAACCATTGGGCTTTCGCTCGATCTCAACATAACCGGGAACGACACGGTTCACCACCTCTGTTCCGACGCTAAAGATACTAAGATCTCCGTATGATACGAAAGATGATTCCCCGGGGTTCCAGTTAAACTTCACTCCGCTAAGCAAAATAGTGTAAGCAATATTTTCCGGAAGCTTCCTGATGGTACCGAAAGTACTCAGGTCATCCAGGATCTTCTCTGCTTCCGACGGGGGTATTCGTTCTTTCAGAAATGTGAGAAATTCCGGATCCCCGGTATCTGTACCGGGTAGGTTTGCATCGTTCAGGGCGCGTGTAAAACGCCTGAGTACCGAAGGATCGAAAAAGAAGTCGTAGCCCATCACTAAATCAAAGCGGGTGGAATCAGGGATAATATAATGTGCCGCATTCCCATAAAGTTCCAGGCCTACATGCGGAAGATCCAGGGCAGGATCAATCACTCCCCTGCCTTCAAGCACGCAATTGTCGCTGTGAAAAGAAAGGTAGGCCTGCAAACTGTCGCCCGTACCTTTGCTCACCCTGAAGGTTTCCCTTTCGGCATCATGCGAAAGCTGCCCGCGGGCAGTCAGCATCGCAATATCTGTATCCCTTTGGCGGCTGGAGAAAAAGGCCGGGTAAAAGGCGGAAGTTCCCGGGGAATACATCAGGCTTACAGGAATATGCTCATCCTCCGGGCCCCGCAATGAATCCGGAACGGGGATCAGGATATTTCGGGGATCAAGCAGGGTATCGACATGGGCCTTGTTATTATATGCCGCATAGCAATCCTGTTCGATATTGAAATATCCGTCGAACCTTAGAAACTGCTGCCAGGCCTGTAAATGCACATCGCCTGAATAAGCATACCAGGGCGCCAGTTTAAAGGCTTCTGTTTCCGGTAAATTACCGAAAGCATAAGTCCTTCCCAGGGAATCGACATTAATGGAACTCAGGTATACCGGGCTCACGTCCCCGCTGATATCTTCATAATCAACATAGCCATTGGCCACATAATTATGCCGTGAATAGATGTTCACGTTGGCATCGAAGATGTGGTGGTACTGCGTGGCCGTATCGGCAATGACCGAAGCACGCTGCAGCGTTTCGATCTGCGCACCCTCCAGGATGTTCAGCTTCCCGTCGCCGGGAAATATAGCCGCATCCGCTACGCGTATGATCTTAACATCTTCTGCAAAAATAATGTTGCTTTTCAGGTCGTAACTGGCCATGGTACTGAAAAACCGCAGCGAGTCATGTTCCGGCAGAGTGGAAATAAAGTCAGCCCCCATCAGGTCAAGTCCGATGCGCTGGCTCATGCTCATGGTATCCAGTCCCGGAATCTCATCCACGATGTTGTTGCGCAGATTCATCCTCCCTTCATCCATATCCCAGTAGATCTCGTCCATGTAACAGACAAAACGGTTGAAGGGCATATCTACCAGCGACGACAGCCCCGTGGAAATAAACTTGCCCTGACGCTGGTCGAAGTCGAGGTCGGTACGAAAATCATTGGTCAGGAAAGCGACCTCCGAATAAGATGTATCGGTATAGAGTCTGAAATCGGATGTGTCGGCTGCCATGCTGTGGTGCCTGAAACTAAAAGCTTCCGATTCGATCAATGCACGTTCATACCTGAATTCACCCTCGCCCTTCAATCCCTCCGGCGACAAGGCCAATGATCCTTCAAGGCTTGAGGTGCTGTCGTACAGGCTGAATGCTTCATCCAGCACATTTATCTTCATCAGGCCTGAATCAGGGTACCAGACCTGGCTGGCCACTCCTACCGAAACATCCGGATATTCCACATCACCCAGGAGTTTATCAATCTTGAACGATTGTGTGACAGATATCGCAGAATCGGGGAAAAAGTCGATCCCGGAAGCTTCCGTCAATGAACTCAGGTATTCAAACCTACCGGCACCATGCAAGCCGGCATTATCCATTTTAATGGTATCATAAAACCGGGCTTTCCCGTCGTACAGTGGAATGCCTTCTTCATCGGTTATGCTCTCTACCCCGAGCGAATAATCATCCATAACCACCAGTTCATCCTGCAATGGCGGCAGAATCCCCCCGGTCGACAGGTAACCATCGAACCTGAGCCCGGCAGTGCTGAACTCATTGAGGCTGTCGATCATGAAAGGATCCAGCTCATAGTAAAACTGTTCGCGATCGTATGCACTGTCGAGGCCTTCGAGCCGGTCGTAGTACACAAATGAATTACCGTGGCTGTTAAAAAGGGGGTATTGCGGATATTCTTTCAGGCCGGATTTATTCCCGGCATTATCGATATAGAGGGAACCACTCATGTTTTCGACCATGGCCTGCACCCTGAAATACCGGGGCCGCTCCTCCTTTCCGCTGGTATCCGGTATCCTCACAAAGAAACTCATACTGTCGATCGTAGGAAGATTGATCCGGAAAGTGTCGTATTCAAAAGAACAGTCTTTCCCGTAAAACTCGAATAATCCTGCCCTTACCCTGCCGGAAAAATGGAAACCCTTATTCTGGCGCATAATGATCTCTTCGTTGACCGGGTAGATATAAACGCGTTGGGAGTCGCTCAGGAAGATCTCCGGCACACCGTTGATCTGCATATCGAAGGTGGCAAGTTCCACCACAGCATTGCTCTTGTCGGAGGTAACAGAATTAAAGCGGATCACATCGTAGTCGATGTTTCCGGCATGCGCATCAATATAGTCGTATAGCTGATCCTTGACCTGGGCCGACCGGGTGTCGGAATTATAGATCACAAAACCCCTGGAATCCAGCATCAGGAGCATAGATACTGCCTGTTCAACGGGTTTGTTGATGAAATCGGCAAAAGCACCGACCTGGACAATTTGCATTCCATAGGTTTCGGTATATTTTTTTACCAGTACCAGGGGGTTGACCTCGTCAATGCCCTGTAGTTTATAATATTCAAACTCAGAATAGAATTTATCGGATTCAAAATCGGCTTTGCTCTCATTGCTCAGTGCCATTACCGACTCGAATGAAAGTTCGTCAGAATTCATCACCCAATAGAGGGCTTCGGCATACATGTTCACCTTGTGGTAAGCATTGAAAAAGGGGCTCTGTGCGATCCCCCTGTTCAGCCTGACAAGGGAAAGGAGTTTGTCGTCGTTACTGTATTTCATCTGGAGCCCGGGGTGAAAAATAGAATCCTTATCAAAAAAAATTGAAAATGATGCCGGGCTGGATGTAATTTCATTCCGTTTGATTTCGAACAGGTTGGAGCGGATCACGGCAAAATACTCACCGCCTTTTTCAAAAACCATTTTAGCCGGTTTATCCCCCTTACCGGTACAAACCAGTTTTGTCCCTTGCATACCGATCCCGCCATAGCAGCTTACATTGTCGTAAAGGCCGCTGATCTCGTAATCATTTCTGTACGAAAAAAATCGCGGGTATGAGGTTCGTTCATCGGGTGCACTGGAAAGGACCTTCTCTTCCAGGCTGCCCAGCATGGGAAAATCAAAAAAATACTTGTTATGGAAAACCACCGAATCGGCATTGAAAGAGAGCGTTTTAAGATCAGCCCGGTATGTATTGAGCTCGGCATAAACGGAATCCTCCGAATATCCCGTCCGGAGCCAGGAGAGACTTCCTGTTTTCCCCACCCATAGCTCGCCACTGATGTAATATTTTCCCCTGGTATCCTTGATCTCCATGCTGTCGCGACCCGTGGAGCACACCAGGTTGGTTTTTTCGAAATACAGAAAAAGTGCGGTATCCTGGTCGAAATGAAACCCGCCGTTGCGAAAATACCAGGCTCTGGAGCGGGTTTCGTACAACATGGAATGATCAAAAAGATTGCGGGTATATTCCAGGAATTGTGTCATGGGCCTGGCAGAGCGCCCCACCCCCAGGGTATCATATTGCATCAGCCATAATTCCAGATCATTATCATTCAGGCCGAGGCGGTGAAAATCTGTCAGGATATGGATAAAGTCATAAAAATGGGGATAGGAACGCATGGACTTTTTAAGCATGCGGTTTGAGATGCTGTAGATCTTCTCCCGGTGGTGATCCTGAAAATAACCCGATTCCCAGAGCCCGGTAAAATTTTCCAGGAGTTCTTCGCCTTTGGCCAGGTAATCCTTATTCTTTGAATACTGAAGTATGCTTGTAACATCCAGGAGGTAGTCGTTCCTGTTGGGGTGGACTTCACGAATCATCTGGGCCTGGCTGCCAAGGTTTAGACTGAGCAGAACAATGATCATCAACGGAAAAAGTATCGATCTAATCATTCGCCTGTTTCTTTTGGTATACAGCAGCCGTCCACTTGTTCTGCGATCGCGATGTTTTCAGTTGCAGACCTTCGGTCAGGCATTTGTGGTTGATCATTTCCAGGTCATGTTCATAAAAACCGCTCAAAAGCAGGTAGCCCTTTGCCTCCAGCGAAGCGGAATAAAGCGGAATATCCTCCAATAATATATTACGGTTAATGTTGGCAAATATTATATCAAACGTCCTGTTTTCCAGCGCACGGGCATCGCCCAGGATGACTTCAGTGCCGGATATTCCATTCAATGCCAGGTTTTCGAGCGCATTATTGTAGGCCCATTCATCATTATCGACGGCCACGATCTGCCGGGCACCCATCTTTTCGGCCAGTATTGCCAGCACCGCCGTTCCGCATCCCATATCCATGACCCTTTTCCCTTTTATATCCATATCGGCGATCAGCGACAACATTTGTGCTGTTGTCTCATGATGGGCCGTTCCAAACGACATTTTGGGTTCGATCAGGATATCGTACAGCACATTTTTCTCCACGGGGTGGAAGGCTGCACGAACGCGAATGCGTCCGTCGATGTTTACAGCCTTGTAATCCGATTCCCAGTCGGCATTCCAGTTGCGATCGATGATCTCTTTGACGCCGGCAAGTGCAATGCGTTCTTCTGCAAGCCGGGATTCAATATCCCCAACATCCATCCCTTCTTTTTCAGTATAGGCAAGAATATGGTCTTCCTCTTCGAGGAATCCATCAAAACCCATTTCCGACAGGCGTGCAATAAGGATTTCGGCCTCTCCTTCCCGGACAGGGACCCTGACTTCAAAAAATGTTTTCATAATCTAAACGGAACGGATAATCGTGGCAAAATCGCCGGCTTTGAGTGATGCCCCACCGATCAGCCCGCCATCAACATCCGCCTGGCTGAACAATTCTTTGGCGTTGCCGGCATTGCAGCTTCCGCCGTAGAGGATCTGGCACTGATCGGCGACCTCTTTAGAATATTTTTTCGCCACCAGGGCCCTGATGAAAGCATGCATTTCCTGTGCCTGCTCGGGAGTGGCTGTCTTTCCCGTACCAATGGCCCACACGGGCTCATAGGCGATCACCACCTGCCTGAAATGTTCTTCATCCAGGTGAAAAAGCCCTTCTTCCAGCTGGGCGCTGACCACTTCCATGTGCATATCATCCTCGCGATCGTCAAGAAGTTCACCACAACAGAAGATAGGGGTAATATGATGCTCGAGCAGCATATCCACTTTCCGGGCAAGTTCCTCGTTGTTCTCATGGAAATACTGCCGGCGTTCCGAGTGCCCCACAATGCAGTAATCCACTTCTACAGAGGCCAGCATGGCGGCCGATATTTCACCGGTATAGGCTCCTGCGGGCTGGGAGCTGACATTTTGCGCCCCGACGAGCAATTCTTTGCCGGAGGCCATGTCAGTAGCCAGTTCCAGGTATAATGCCGGAGGGCAAACAAGCACATCGGCATTATCGGGTAAGCCGTTGGCATCAATATCCTGGATGATGGTCGCCAGCAGGTCGTCGGCTTCAGCAAAGCTCATGTTCATTTTCCAGTTGCCTGCAATTATTTTTCGTCTCATAGAATCTGATTTTATTTATTTCTTTGTTTCATCCTCAGTTCATCCTCACCCTGGGGTCGAGGAAACCATAGATGATATCTACAAAAATATTAATAATTACGAGGATGACCGATATAAAAAGCACTGCCCCCATGATCACCGGGAAATCGTACTTTTCCAGGGCATCTACGATCACCACGCCCACGCCTTTCCAATCGAAAACATACTCCACGAACACCGCGCCGGCCATCAGGGAGGCAAACCATCCCGAAACCGCAGTGATCACCGGGTTCAGAGCATTTTTAAGCGCATGTTTTGCTATGATCCTGAACCGGCTGAGCCCTTTGGCCTTTGCCGTGCGGATGTAATCCTGCGAAAGGACATCAAGCAGTGAAGAACGTGTAAGTTCCACCACGATGGCCAGGGGCCTGATGCCCAGGGTAAGGGCAGGCAGGATGAGGTTCTTGAGATCGAGGTATTCCCCCCGCCCGTAGTCATCAACGGTATAAAGGCTCCCGAACATGTTCAGCCCTGTAAACTCCACCAGCACAAAAGCAAAGATCCAGGCATTGAGAATGGCTGCAAAAAAGGATGGGATCGACATGCCCAGCACAGAAAATACCAGGGCGATCTTATCGATGAAAGCATTCTTCTTCACGGCAATGAAAATGCCGATGGCCAGTCCGAACACCAGCGCAAAAAGGATGGATACGCCGGCCAGCAGCATGGTTTTCGGAAAAGCTTCTGCCAGGATCTCTGAAACAGGCCGCTGGCTCTGGTAGGATCGCCTGAGGTAGGGTTTCTTCAGGCAAAGGGCCTTGTTGCCGATGCCAATAAGCTGTACACCGGAATACTTCTGCTGGTCGAAATACCAGTAATTCTCCTCATCGGAGCGGTCGTGGACCGACAGGGGGGAAACATCGTTAACAAAATTCAGGTACTGGATATGGAGGGGCTTATCACGTCCGAGATCCTTGTTAATCGCTTCAACGGATGCAATATCGGCCCGTTGGCCGAGCATCATCCGGGCCGGGTCACCGGGAAGGATATTGAAAAGAATGAACACAACGGTAATCACTCCCAGCAGGACCAGGAGGCCATACCATAGTCTTTTTATAATGAATCGAAGCATGAATCAGTCGTTCATCAGGCCTTGCTTAATTTCATCAAAGGCAGGCAGGTCGTTGTGATGCCATTTGGCGACCACTACACCGTCTTTCATCAGCATGATCCCCGGATTGGCACGCACCATGGTCTTCAGCACAATATCATCCGCAAAATAGAATTCCAGGTGCTGATCCAGTTTTTCTTTCTGCACGAATTCCCTTACATCTCCCGGCAGGGAACTCGTGATCACGATCATGGAAAACCCTGCATGATCTACCTCCCGGTAAAACGCATTGATCATTTCGAAAGCATCCTTATCGGTATTCAGTAGGTCATAAGCAATGACGAGAAACTGGTAGTCGGGATTGGCAATAAAATCATCGGTATATACATTCCCGAGGCTGTCTTCGATCACCAGGTTGTGTGCCCTGAGCACTCCGGAATCGTCGATCCGCTGATCAACGAATTCCCATTCGGCCATCCATACTGAATCATTCCATGGATAATCTGGTGAGAGGTATTCTTTTTCCTCCCCGCTTTCGATATTCCTGTACAAGAGGTACACATCCGGTTCGCCCAATCCCTCGGGATCCATATCATTGCCCACTTTCCATTCGCGAAAATCCTTCATCGGCAAGTGGTTCAGGTTATACACCGAGAACCATATGAAACCAATCACGGCTATGGCCAGCACCGAAAACCCATAGGCCATTGCTTTGGGAGGCTTGAATTTATTTCGCTGGAAAAACACGATCGCGGCCAGCAAGATCAGGACAATATTCTTATAAAAAGTTTCCCAGTTGCTCAGCTTGATGGCATCGCCGAAGCACCCGCAATCGGGCACCGGTTCCCAGATAGCATCCACCAGCGTGAGCAGGGTAAAAAAGATCATGAGCGGAAACAACAGCCACGAAATACGCTTCACCCAGGCATTGAACAGCATGGAAACCCCGATGGTAAACTCCAGTGTACAAAGAAATATCGAAAGAAAGAGGGTGAAGGGGATTGCCCAGGGAATGCCGTAGGCGATAAAATAATCCTCGATCCGGTATGCCGTGCCCAGGGGGTCTACCCCTTTTACCAGGCCTGAAAATATAAAAACCAGGCCCACCAGGAGCCTGCTAAAATTCCTCAGAAACATCATGCTTTTTCTTCTTGTAATTGTATCAGGGCAAATACAGCGTAATTGATGATATCAAAATAATTGGCATCCAGGCCTTCCGACACTTCAGTTTTACCGTCATTGTCCTCAATCTGCTTGATCCGAAGCAGCTTCATCAGGATAATATCTGTGAGTGAACTGACCCGCATATTGCGCCATGCTTCGTCGTAATCATGGTTCTTGTTCATCATCAGGTCGCGGGCCGCATAAATGTACTTATTGTAGAGCTCAAGGCCTTTCTCCCTGTTGAGGTCAGCCTCTTCGGCCACGCCAAGCTCAAGTTGGATCAATGCCATAACAGAATAATTGATGATGCCGACGAATTCAGGAATACTGCCCTCCCCTACCTTACTGATGCCTTTGCTTTCGATGCTCCGGATCCTGTTCGCTTTAATATAGATCTGGTCGGTGAGTGAGGGTGTACGGAGTATGCGCCAGGCAAAGCCGTAATCCTTCATTTTCTCGAGGAATACCTCCCTGCATCGGACGACCACATTTTCAAACTGTTGTGCGGTTTTTTCCATCAATAGTACTAAATTAGCGGCGCTGAAGCCCGGATTATTCTTGGCGATAAAGGTACATTTTTTATGCAAGACCACTATGAAATCAACGCCTAATTTTCCTGACCTCTCCCAGGCCGTGGTGATGGGAATTTTAAATGTCACACCCGATTCCTTTTTCGACGGCGGCAGCTATTCAGACGAAGAAAGGGCTACCGACCATGTAGAATATATGCTGAAATGGGGCGCATCCATCATTGATATCGGGGGAGTTTCAACCCGGCCCGGGGCGCAGGAGATCAGCCCTGATGAAGAATGGTCGCGGATCGGCAGCGTGATCAGGACACTGCGAAAGGAATACCCCGACACCTGCTTGTCTGTTGACACATTTCATGCCAGCGTAGCTGAAAAAGCGCTTGATGAAGGAATCGATATGGTCAACGATATTTCAGGCGGCAGCTTTGATCCCGGGATGGCCCCTTTGATCGGAAAATGGAATGTCCCTTTCGTGATCATGCATATACAGGGAAGGCCGGGCAATATGCAGCAAAATCCCACCTACAACAATGTGGTAGAGGACATCAAGGCTTTTTTTGAAAAGCAGATCGCTACATTTCAAGAGGCCGGCGCATCGAAATTCATTCTTGACCCCGGCTTTGGGTTTGGCAAGAACGACGAGCATAATTACGCCCTGCTCAGTAATCTTCACATTTTTGCTGAAATGGGTTATCCTGTCATGGTCGGACTATCCAGGAAATCGATGATCAACCGGGTACTGGGAACCAAGGTAGCTGAAGCCCTCAACGGTACCTCGGTGGTGAATACCGTGGCAGTAATGAACGGTGCAAAAATACTCCGGGTGCACGATGTGAAGGAAGCAGTTGAGGTGGTGAAGCTTGTAGGGACCCTGGATTCTGATAGCTGATATCAGGTGGGCTGAAATGACATGCTCGTTTTTTAAAAAGGGGCTTCTCTAATTCCGGCAGCCGCTTACCGGTGGCCTTTAATTTTTAACCTCTTCTTCGGCCTCCTCTGCCACAACCGGTGTTTCAACAAACTCCTCCTCCAGGAAGGACTTCAGCTCTGCGACGCTGGCTTTTGATACCAGTTTGCCTTCTACGGAATAACTGATCTTTCCGTTCTCTTCTGATACTACAATGGCGATCGCATCGGAAACCTCGGTGATCCCGACCGCTGCCCTGTGCCTGAGGCCCAGGCGCTTGGGTATTTCCGAATTCCCGGATACAGGAAGAATGCATGCTGCCGCCACAATGGTATTCCCACTGATGATGGTCGCACCATCGTGAAGGGGTCCCTGCCCGTAAAAAATATTTTCGATCAAGGGAGTCGACAGGCGGGCTTTGAGGATCTCACCGGTATTGGCATATTGCTTGAGTTCGTTCTTGCGGGTGATCACCAGCAGGGCACCCTGCTTCACTTCCGACATGCGGCTGCAGGCCATTACGATGGCATTGGCATCGACCCCCGGCTCAGTACCGATATTCAATCGCCAGAACAGGAAGCGCCTGCCCTTGCTTCGCATGAAAGTGGTGGTTCCCAGAGCAAGCAAAAAGCGCCTGATCTCCGGCTGGAAGATCACGATCAGGGCAATGAATCCCACGCTGACAAAGGCGCCCAGGATCTTGCTCAGAAGTTCCATCTGCAGCGCATTCACCACCAGCCAGATCAAAACCAGGGCCACAATACCGAAGAAAATATTGATGGCCACCGTGCCCTTGAGCAATTTGTACAATTCGTACAACAATACCGCCACCAGGAGGATATCGATCACATCGATCCACCTGATCTGAATGAAGCCGGTGATAAAAAGTTCGGTCAAAACGGGTTTATTTCTTTATACTTAAATATTAACGAAAGGTTTTACAAAATACTTGGAGTACTTGGAGTTAGTTTAAAGTTCATAATCTACTACAGCTGTTTGCTCCATGACCTCGTACAGCAATTCCAAAACCTTCTTATGTTCCTGGTGAACGCGGTAGGCGTCCAGGTCTTCCAGGCTGTCGAACACAGAGGTCAGGACAAGGTCGTAAGCAGAAGCTTTGGTATTGACATTCAGTCCCACTTCCATGGCCCTGAGTTCCGGCACCTTGCCCATCAGGCCGTCGATGGCATCTTTTAATCTTGTGGCATTTGCCCTTTTTTGCTCTTCATCCGTCTCTTTGAGGCGGATCATAACGATATGTTTGATCATTGCATATAGTATTGAGTAGTGAGTACTGAGTATTGAGTACTGAGTATAGAGAATTCAGTAGTCAGAATTCAGATTATGCTTAATTTCCGATTTTTTGATTTACGATAGCCAGGATCTCATTTTCCTGCTCAAGGGCCTGTTTTTCAATTTCCGCCCCGCGGGAAAGAAGGTCATTTACAAAGTCCTTGTCATCAACACCATCCGCGTTGATCTTAACATTCAGGAAGGCTCCCATCACGGCGGTTCGTGCACAGAGGGCCCCCACGCCGGCATCGGATACCGAGGCTTCCAGGCCGTTTTCGGCCATGGCTTTCATGACCTCCATAGAAGCCAGCGAACGCTCCATCACCCTGAAGGGGATCTGCATGGCGTACTTTGACGCTTCCTGTATGGCATTATGGCGCGCGGCTTTTTCTTCATCAGTGCCCTTAGGCAGGCCAAAAGCTTCCATGATCTTGTTAAACGCCCGTGTGTCTTCATCCACCAGGAACAGCAATTCATCCTTGAACACCTGCCCTTTTTCGGCCCAGTCGGAATAGACTTCCCATTTATCGTCCCAGCCACGCTTGTGTGATGAGAGGTTGGCAACCATGGTTCCGAGCGAAACCCCCAGAGAGCCCACATAAGCGGATATCGATCCGCCGCCCGGCGCCGGAGATTCACTGGCGGTTTCATCTGCAAAAGCGCTCAGGTCCATATCCACAAGCTTATTCCCTTCTTCATCCCTGATCATGTATTCGATGATCTTTTCTTCGGGCACAAAGGGCTTGAGGTCGTCGAGGCCCATTGACTTTACCGCGATCTTGATAAGTTCACTTTCCGAGATCCCGGTGGAACGGTTTTGCTTGCGCAGGAAATACTTTCCGGCATCGGTCAAGGCCTGCAGGGGGATCAGCCCGACCAGTTCCGAACCGCTCACCCGTATTCCGCGTGCATCCGCTTTTTTAACAGTCTCGTCGAAAGCCACATGCACAGGGGTAATGCTGATGTTGGTGAGGTTCATGGAGATCTGGGCGATACCGTATTCTTCTATGAACCAGCCGATGGCTTTCACGCATTTCAGGGCTCCGGGAATCATGATGTTCTTGCCCTTTTCATCCTTCAGGATCTTTCCGGTCAGGCTGCCGCCTTCCCTTTTCGGGCGGCCACGCTCGCGAACATCAAAAGCAATGGCATTGGCACGGCGTGTGGATGTCGTATTCAGGTTCACGTTGAAAGCCACCAGAAAATCCCTTGCTCCGACGGCAGTAACACCGGCGCCGGCATTGAATTCGGCGGGGCCGAAATCCGGTTTCCAGTGTGGATCTTTCAATTTTTCCGGCATGCCTTCGTACTCACCTGAGCGGCAATTGGCCAGGTTTTTTCTTTCTTCCGTAAAAGCGGCATTCTCATAACAATAGATCGGAATTTTTAATTCATTTCCGATGCGTTCGGCCAGCTTTCTGGCATACTCCACGGTTTCCTCCATGCTGATGTTCGCCACCGGTACCAGGGGGCAAACATCGGTAGCGCCCATGCGGGGATGTTCGCCTTTATGTTTCCGCATGTCGATCACTTCCGAGGCTTTTTTCACAGCCTTATAAGCGGCTTCCAGCACATATTCGGGTTCACCTACAAAGGTGACCACGGTCCTGTTGGTTGCTGCACCGGGGTCCACATCAAGAAGTTTAACCCCTTCAGAGTTTTCGATCTCGTCCGTGATCTGTTTGATCACCTCCATATCCCTGCCTTCGCTGAAGTTGGGAACACATTCGATAAGTTGTTTCATAGTTGCTGGTTGCTGGTTGCTGGTTACTGGTTACTGGTTACTGGTTGTTCGTTGTTTGTTGTTTGTTGTTTATTGTTTCGTTCAGGGAACGAACATTTATCCACCATGACCTTACCGTTAAGGATCACTTTCTCCACCTTATCGCTTCCGTAGGCATAAGGAAGGAATTCTGGTCCGGGGACCGGTCTGCTCAGGATAAGATTTGCGCGCTTGCCTTTTTCAATACTGCCCATTTCTTCGCTCAATCCCATGGCATAGGCGCTGTTCAGGGTCACGGCATTCAGGCCTTCTTCGGGAAGAAGGCGATAAGCGATGCTGCCCAGTGACAGGATGAACTGCATATTCCCCGATGGGGATGAACCCGGATTAAAATCGCTGGCCATGGCAATAGGCAGCCCGGCATCGATCATCTCCCGGGCGGGAGCATAGATCAGGCCCAGAAAGAAAGAAGCGCCGGGCAAGAGTGTGGGCATGGTTTCAGAGCCCAGCAGGGCCGCTATCTCTTCTTTCCCGGTATATTCCAGGTGATCCACGGAAAGGGCATTGTATTTCACCCCGACCTGAATACCTCCCGAATAATCAAGTTCATTGGCATGGATCTTTGGCCGGAGGCCATATTTCATTCCGGCATTCAGGATGCGGTCTGTGTCTTCAACGGTAAAAAATCCGCGGTCGCAGAACACATCGATATAGTCGGCCAGTCCTTCGCTGGCCACCTGCGGGATCATCTCGCTGATCACCAGGTCAACATATTCTTCCTGCCTGCCCTTATATTCCCGGGGGATCGCATGGGCACCCAGGAAATTAGCAATAATATGCAGGGGCGATGCTTCCTTCAGACGCCTGATCACGCGCAGCATCTTGAGTTCATTTTCAGTATCCAGGCCATAGCCGCTCTTGATCTCTACAGCCCCGGTGCCCAGGAACATGATCTCTTCCAGGCGCAGCATGGCCGAGTGGAACAACTCATCTTCAGAGGTTCCCTGCATTTTCCGGGCTGAATTCAAAATGCCGCCCCCGCGTTTGGCGATCTCTTCATAAGAGAGCCCGCGGATCTTGTCAATGTATTCGATCTCCCTGCTCGCCGGGTACACCAAATGTGTGTGAGGGTCACAAAAAGCAGGCATGAGCAAGCGGCCATCGGCAGCGATCTGTTTTGCATCTGCCGGGAACTTCCCTTTGTTTTCCTCAAAATCCCGCATCTCCCCGAAATCAGCAATGTGTTCTCCCCGGGTAAGCAGCCAGGCATCATTCAGTATCCTGAGTTTCGCCATTTCGGTTCCGCTCACTTTCAATGCACCTTCTTTTGCAGGCAGGATCAGCATTTTAATATTCTTGATCAGAAGCGACATAAGAGGTGTTTTAAGTAATATTATTCCAATGGGCGAAATTAAGAAAAATATCATGACCGGGAAGCCGGAAACCATCAGAATTCACCCCCATAATCAGCATTCGGGCTTAGAAAATTCCGATACATGAGCACCTGGGAAATTTTGTCCCTTAGTGGTACAACCTTCTGGCAGTTTTTGCTGTCTGTGTAATAAGGAAACATTTGAATTTAATGTTCCCTCAAATAAACTTTTATACATATATTTGCCGACTACAGAAAATATCCAAACTTTATACCATGAAAAGATTCTTACTATTGACCCTGAGCCTCACCATTTTCGCCGTTTCCGGCGGGATGGCCAAAGAGGTTACCAAAGATGAAGCCCGCCAGATCGCCATCAATGCCTACTTCGAAAAAATGAACCAATACGATCAAGGTATTGCTTTCGAAGATGTTGTGATCACCTATGATTACACCCGCTATGGCGAAGACGGTGCAGTTTTTTATGCCTTTGACTTTGCCGGTGGCGGATTTATGATCATTGCTGCCGATGATGCCTATGCCCCGGTGATCGGGTATTCCTTCGAAAGGGAATTCCCCAAGGGCGAACATGCATATGTTTACAAGAGCTTCCTGCAGAGCTACGAAGATGAGATCAATTACATCCGCGAAAACAACATCCCCCCTTCAGAGCAAACGATCGACGCCTGGAAACACCTGCGTACCAACGAAGTTTCTGCCCTGAACACCTTCAAGGATTCCCGCGATGTTGATCCGCTCGTGAGCAGCCTCTGGAACCAGGATTCACCGTATAACGTCATGTGTCCTGAGGACGATGATGGCCCAAGCGGGCATGTATATGTAGGATGTGTTGCTACTGCCATGTCGATGGTGATGCATTATTACCGCTACCCCATCAGCGGTACCGGTGACCACTGCTACACCCCCGGGAACCCTGTTTACGGAGTACAATGCGCAAATTTTGAAGATACCGAATATCAGTGGGACGGCATGATGGATGTGATCGACCCCAAGAACCCCTGGCCGATCGCTGAACTGGGATACCATTGCGCCGTATCCGTGAACATGAACTTCAGCCCCAATGGTTCAGGATCATACAGCTACATCGTTCCCAACAGGCTGAACGCCTTCTGGAGGTACAATGGCGCCCAGTATCTTGAAAAGAGCAGTTACACCAATTCAGCATGGATCAACCTGCTGAAGGGCGATATCGATATCGACCGGCCGCTGTATTACTCAGGATCCTCTACCGAGGGTGGACATGCTTTTGTATGCGATGGATACCAGGGTGATGAATTCCACTTCAACTTCGGCTGGAGCGGATCGGGCAACGGATTTTATGTCCTGAGCGGTTCCAGCAGCGCTGTGGGCGGCTACTATATCGGACAGGGTGTTATTCGTAACTTCTACCCCAGCGATCCTAACTATCCTTATTTTGCTACCGGCCAGACCATCATTACACAGCCTTCCGGACAGTTTACCGACGGCAGTGGCCCGATCGAAGACTACCAGTCCAATACCAGCGCAAGCTGGCTGATCGATCCACAGACCGAAGAAGATTCCATCACCGATATCACCCTGTATTTTGTTGATTTTGACCTGGATGCCGGCGATTACCTCAGGATCTACGACGGAGAAACAACCTCTGCTCCCATGCTGGGTGAATACACCGGAACTACCCTTCCCGACCAGCACACCAGCACGGGAAATAAACTGCTGATTACCCTGGAAACCGACGGATCAGGGACCGCCCCGGGTTTCAAGGCTGAGTTTTACTCAGACTATCCTGATTATTGCGCTGGCCTGGTTACCCTGACAGAACCCATCGCCACCTTCGACGACGGAAGCGGTTCATTTAACTATGCTCCGGGTGCCACCTGCATGTTCAAGATCGAACCAGAATATGCCACCGACATTACCGTTACCTTCAACTATTTCGATACCGAGGAAGATGTTGACCTTGTAAAAGTATTTGACGGAAACACTCAGCTCGGCACCTTCTCAGGCGATGAAGTTCCCGGCCCCTTTGTGTGCACCAACGGATATGTATTCATCACCTGGAGTTCGAATGGTACCATCAGCAAACCCGGCTGGGAAATTTCCTACGAGATCGGCAATGTGAGTGTTGAAGAAGAAGAGGTGTATTCACATCTCGAGATCTTCCCCAACCCAGCCACCAATGCTCTCAACGTGAATTTCAGCCTCGACAGGGATCAAAACGTTGAAATGCGCCTGGTGAATGTAACCGGGGAAGCGGTTTATACCAATGTGCTCAGCAATGTATCCGGCGACATCAACAATTCCATCGATGTATCCGGCTTCGCCAAAGGGATCTATATCCTGAACCTCAGCAGCACAGAAGGAAGCATTAACAAGAAAGTGATCATTAAATAAGCGAAAATCTAATTTTCGGGTCATTTCGACCGAAGGGAGAAATCTTTAACCGATTTCTCCCTTTTTTTTGCCGGGTACAATTGATCTTCATAAAACCATCCCGATTTTTCGTAATTTTATGATTCGAACCAAGCTTTGAGCCATGAAAAAAGGATTCCTTCTGATCATCGTTTCCCTGATCACTTCTGTCATGATCGCCGGGACAATCGATAAACCTACCGCAAGAAAAACAGCGAAGAATTTCTACTACGAACGCATCAATCCTTTAAAAAACACTCCCTATGAAGCTCTACAGGCTGAAGAGCCCATTGAATTAAAGCTGAACGGACAAACCCGGCTGTATGCCATCAATATGCTTAATGGAGGTTTTGTGCTGGTTTCCGCCTATGACGGGGTCCGCCCGGTTCCGGGATATTCTGTTGATGGAAAATTCCAATCGCAAGGATTGCCGCCCCAACTGGAGGAACTGATCGCTCTTTATATGCAGCAGATCGCCGAAGCAAGCCTGCTCCGGCTAGAAGCCACATCAGCCATTGAGCATGAATGGGAGCGGCTCTCGCAAGATGATCCTTCTCTTTTGGAGCCATTGAAAAACCAGAAATCCGTTGAGCCACTGCTGCACAGCAACTGGGACCAGGGAAAGTTCTACAATGAGATGTGCCCCGCCGACCCGGCTGGTCCGGGAGGCCATTGCTATGCAGGATGTGTAGCTACGGCCCTCGGCCAGGTAGTCAATTATTTTCGTTGGCCCCTGACCGGGGAAGGATCCTACACCTATGCCTGTCCGCCCTACGGCACCCTGACCGGTGATTTCGGAAATACCCACTACGAATGGGACAAGATGCCCACTGAACTGACCAAGAGTGGCCCCGCCATTGCCCTGCTCCTTCACCACCTGGGAATTGCCTGCGATATGGTATATGGCCCCAATGGTTCCGGGATGTACAATCATAAGGCCGCATACGCCCTTCGAAACTTTTTCAGGTACTCCCCGGAAACCGTCTATGTTTACCGCGACAGCACCAGCATGGACTGGGACAGCCTGCTCATTGCCCACCTCGACAGAAACATTCCCCTGTATTACGCCGGCTGGTCGGTGCCCAATATCAATGGCCATGCCTTTGTGTGCGATGGCTACCAGGATGGCAATTATTACCATTTTAACTGGGGATGGAGCGGCTCCTACGACGGCTATTTCTATACCGATGCCCTCAACCCCGGCGGATCGAATTTCAACCTGGCCCAGGAAGTGATCATCAATGCCTTCCCCGACACGGTGAATAATACCTACCCTTATTACTGCCAGGGAGACAAAATCCTTGAGGCGACGGACGGAACTATCGACGACGGCAGCGGGCCCGTGTATGATTATCTCTCCGGAACGAATTGCAGCTGGCTCATTGCACCGGAAGATTCGGTAGAGAACATCAGCCTTGAATTCCTGCGCTTCCATACCAGCATGGGCGATGTGCTCAGCGTTTACGACGGAGAAGATGCTTCGGCCCCCCTGCTGGGCACTTTCGAGGGGGATGAACTCCCGGATGAGATCACCTCCACCGGCGATAAACTGTTTCTAACATTCACCTCCAACGGATCTGACGAAGCACCCGGCTGGCTGCTGAAATATACCTCTGAGATCCCGGTATATTGCGCTGGTATGACCTCCTACACGGAGCAATCAGGGTATTTTTCTGACGGCAGCGGGCCACGCGATTACCACAACAGCACCACCTGCATGTGGATGCTCGATCCCCCGGGGGCCAGTGAACTCACCCTGAATTTTCTGGAGTTCAATACCGAGCAGGATGTGGATAAGGTACAGGTATTCGACCTGGAAACCCAGGAATTGCTGGCAGAATATTCGGGGGATATCTCCCCTGCGCCGGTCACTTCCCCGTCTGGCAGGATGTTCGTGACCTTCTCCAGCAATTATACGGTTACGGCTCCCGGATGGGAAGCTTATTATGAAACCGACTTGGTAGGAACAAAGGAATACAGCCTGGATGAGACCCTGCAAGTGTATCCCAATCCCGCCAGGGATAAAGTGAACCTGAAATGGCGAACATATTCGGAAGCCGCTTTGACTATTGAACTGAGCAATATCAGCGGACAAATCATGTTCAGAAAAGAATTGGGCTCCCAGCCGGGTACCTGCCACTTAAGCCTGGATGTATCCGGCTACGGCCCGGGGATCTACTTCCTGAAATTCATCCTTGATGGCGAAATGGTCTATCGGAAACTTATCCTGGAATAGTGTCAGTCGATCAACAGGCTGCCGTCTTTTTCAAGGCATTCTGTCAGTTTTTTCTTGAATTTCCAGCAGGTCATCTGGCGGGTTTCAAGTATGCGGGAAAGTTCATATGAAGATATGTCAGGTTTTTGGCAGACATGATGCATCAGTTCAAAAGCGGCCGGCAGGGGAAATTTACAGGCGTGAAAAGCCGTATGGGCAGTTGCCGACTCTTCGCTTTTGCAACGTGTGCATCTCCTTGAATATGTTTTTTTTCCCTTACAGTAATTGGTATTTCCGCATTTCCTGCATTCAAAGCCTTTGGCCCATTTATATTCTGCCAAAAACTGCAGGCATTGTTCTTCCGAAGAAAAATTGCGGGAGAACGCCTCTGTGTCCAGTTGTTTAAAAAAGCTTTTCATGACAGAATTACACTTTGGAACAATTTTTGACAAAGATACAAAAAGTGATATTATTGCGATTTATCTAAATAAGCTTATCTTTGCAAATCAATTAAATAGATAATTAATAATGAAGAACCTCAGAAACATCTTACTCATACTTGCAGCCATCGTAGCCGTAAGTTGCAGCAATTCAACCGAAACAAAAGCCCAGGCCGAGCAAACCACCGCCGCGCCCGACAAAACCGACAACAGTGAGGGTAAAGTCATTCACATGAACAAAGACATGTTCATTGAACGGGTGATGGATTTCGAAACCAATAAAGAAGAGTGGATTTATAAGGGCGACCGTCCGGCGATCATCGACTTTTACGCCGATTGGTGCAAACCCTGTAAGCTGATCGCACCCATCATGGACGAACTGGCCATGGAATATAAAAACGACATTTATATTTACAAGGTCGACACCCAGGTGGAGCGTGAACTGGCATCGGTATTCGGGATCCGAAGCATCCCTGCCGTGCTCTTCATCCCCATGGAAGGGAAACCGCAAATGTCGACCGGGGCCCTGCCCAAAGAAACATTCAAGAGTGCCATCGACGACTTCCTGCTGAAGCCGCCGGCCGAAAATACTGAAACCGAAAACAATTAAAATAAGAGGATCAATTAATGGAACATTTAACAAAAGAAACCTTCCTGGATAAGGTATTTAATTTCGAAAAGAACAAAGACTGGAAATTTGAGGGTGAACTTCCCTGCCTGATCGACTTTTATGCCGACTGGTGCCAGCCCTGCAAAATGGTGGCCCCTATCCTGGAAGAACTTTCAGAAGAATATAAAGGCAAGATCAATATTTACAAGATCGATACCGAAGCCGAGCGCGAACTTGCCGGTGCCTTTGGTATCCGTAGCATCCCTTCACTGCTTTTCTGTCCTAAGGACGGACAACCGCAGATGGCCCAGGGTGCGCTTCCCAAAGACACTTTCAAGCAGGTGATTGAAGATGTGCTGCTTGGAAACGGAGCAAGCAAAGAATAGCACCTATTTATCAAAGTAGCAAAAAACGAAGGGGCTGATATTCAGTCCCTTTTTTTATTTTTGCGGCATGGCTATCGTTTTACTCTCAACGGCTTATCTCCCTCCACTCTCCTGGGTTGGTGCAGCATTGTCGGCCGATGAGATCAGGATTGAGAAATGGGAAACATATTCCCGGCAAAGCTATCGCAACCGCTGCCGCATTGCAGCAGCCAATGATGTTCTTGCATTAAGCGTTCCTGTAAAGAAAATTAAAGGGAAGAACAGCATGACGAAGGACATCGAGATATGTTATGCCGAGGATTGGCAGCGCCTTCACCGCCGCAGTATAGAGGATGCCTATACCAATTCCCCTTTCTACCTCTATTACTGGGATGCGTTCAGGAAACATTTCGATAAAAAATACCGCTTCCTGCTCGATCTGAATACGGAACTGTTAAATACATCCTTCAGCATATTGGGCAAAACGACCGATGTCAGTTTTACGGAAGAATATGATAAAGCCCCTGAGGGGATGACAGACCTCCGTGAATCCTTCAGCCCGAAACTTGCGGTCGATCCTGCTAATTTTCAAAGGTATCCCCAGGTATTTGAAGAAAAGCATGGTTTTTTCCCTGACCTGAGCATCATCGATCTGATCTTTAACGAAGGGCCTGCTGCTGCAGAATACTTCGTTAAAAGCAAATAATTATTCCGGGTATTCGATCCTGATATGGTAGATCGTCATTAATTTCTTCTTGAAGATCTTCTTGATGCGGGTAATGTCTTTCAGGGTGATGTCGGCATTGATGAACTGCCCGGTTTCCAGTTGGCGGTTGATGATCTTTTCCACCAGGTCGTCGATCTTTTCAATATTGTATTCCTTCAGGCTGCGGGAAGCGGCCTCGACAGAATCGGCCATCATCACCACGGCTGTTTCCTTGGAAAAGGGAATGGGGCCGGGATAAGTAAAATCGCTTTCATCGATCTCATCCTCCGGTGTTTCGTTCTTATACAGGGTATAAAAATATTCCACTTTGCGGGTACCGTGATGGGTCCTGATAAAATCGATGATCTGCTCCGGCAGGCGGTGCTTCTTGGCTTTTTCGATGCCCTTGATCACATGCCCGACAATAATGCGCGCACTTTCCTCGTGTGTAAGGTCATCGTGGGGGTTGATACCGGGCGACTGGTTCTCGACAAAATACATGGGATTGTCCATTTTGCCGATGTCGTGATACAATGCGCCTGTCCGCACCATCAGGGCATTTCCGCCCACTTCATAAACAGCATCTTCAGCTAAATTGGCAACCTGCAGGGAATGCTGGAATGTTCCCGGGGCTTTCAGCGAAAGCTCCCTGAGCAGTTTATTATTGGTATTTGACAATTCGACCAGGGTAACATCGGTGATAAAGCCAAATATCTTCTCAAAAATATAAATGAGCGGATACGAAAAGAGAGTTAACACCGCACTTCCTGCAAAGAGGGCAAACATGACCGGATCGATTTCATGTATCGTTCCGTACTGGATCAATGTGAGCCCTGAATACAAGACCGAATAGGTCAGGAATATATACACGGATGTGGTAAAGAATTGTCCACGACGCTGGAGCTTGGCCACATTCATAATGGCGATGACGCCTGTAATAAGTTGCAGGAATATGAACTCAAAGCTGTTTGGCACCAGGAAACCCAGGATAATGACAGTGATGAGATAAACATACAGGGCCATGCGGGTGTCGAAAAAAGCCGAAATAAGGATGGGCACCAGGCAGATAGGCAGTATATACAGAAAGGAGGGAGCAATGCTGAGCGTAATGCTGGTGAGGGAAGTGATGAGGATGATCACCAGTAAGATGAGTACGATCTTGCGGTTGTCCGACAATATTTCCCTGCGAAAGGAGTAGAAAAACAGGAACAAGACCAGTATGGAGATGGCGATCAGCAATGTCTGGCCTGCCAGGATCACATAATAGGTTTCGGACCCGCCCAGGTTTTCTTCATAATTGGCCCGCAGGGAAAGCAGGATCATATGCTTTTCAGGGTTCACCACTTCTCCCCTGCTGATGATCCTTTCACCCTGTTGCACCAATCCTTTTACCGGTGAAATGGCTTCCACGACCGCTTCTCTTTCAAGAGCGGTTTTTTCCGCATCATACACAATGTTCTGTTCCATGAAACGCACCAGTAAGGGGGAAAGGATATCCGGCGCGATATCTTCCTGCTCATCAAGTTTCTGCTGCAAAAGATCGTATGCATCATTCAGGCTGAGCAGGTCTTCAAAGTCATATTCCAGGGCAACATTATCGCGAATCACGACAACAGGATATTCCGGCGGAAGGTCTTCGATCTCAGGCACCATATCTACAATGCCCTGCTGAATAAAGAAATGATAGATGTTGCGGAACACCTCCAGGTTATGCCTCCTGAAGCCGGCATTATCCAACGAATCCGGCACGCTGCTCTCCCAGAAACGAATAAACTCCGGTTCAAGTTGCTCTTCGATGGCCAGGCTGTCGGATGGAAGATAACGGAAATAATAGGGCAGGCCCTCCATAGCTTCCTCTTTTTCCTTGATAATATCCTCCTCAAGTTTATCAATGGAAAAATCGAAAGGCGCATAAAGATCTTCATGCAACCAGGGTTTGCCCTGGCTGAATTCATATTTGAACTTCCCCTGCTGGGGGAAGATCCAGACCAGCACAGCAATAGCAAGCACAAAAAGGAATCCCTTAAAAATGTGCTGGTAATGGTTTCTTATGAACAAAAATGCCTTTTTCATCGTGACCGATATCTGCAGCGAAATTAGGAAATTTTCATCTTTTAACGACTAAGCTTCCCTTATCCATAAATATTTCCTATATTCGTTCTATAAACAATTGGCTTGCAGAATAGTTGCAATCCGGAGAAAAGCCTGTATTGGAAATTACAAAAACAGAAGATTTGACCACCTTTGGATTTTGTCATCAGAGCCTGATCCCGGTCCGTACAGAACCGTCGCACAGAGCTCAACGCTGCACCGAATTATTGTTCGGGGAATTGTATTCGATCATTGATTCCCTCGACGACTGGTACCGGATCCGGATGATCTACGATAATTACGAAGGCTGGATCCCCGCGGTTTCCTGTAACCTCATCAGTGAGGATGAATTCAGAAGGCTGGAGGACCTGCCCTGCCGGGTCAGCAGTGAAGTGGTGCAGCTGATTGAGAACAGGAGCATACAGGCCTTTTATCCGATTTTACTCGGAAGTTCATTTCACGGGCTGGAGGGCCAGACCTTCTCAGCGGGTGAACATGAATTTTTCTTTGAAGGAAGCACCGAGGAGATTCCCCAGGCCGGGAACCGGGAAAAGATCACTGAAATGGCCATGATGTACCTGCACTCGCCGTATAGCTGGGGAGGGCGTTCCCCCTTCGGGATCGACTGCTCAGGACTGACCCAGATGACGTATAAACTGGCCGGGGTTCAGTTGCTTCGCGATTCTACACAGCAGGCTACACAGGGAGAGACGATCAGCTTCCTGAGTGATGCAAAACCCGGCGATCTGCTGTTCTTCGATGATGATGAAGGCCTGATCACCCATGTCGGCATCCTTTTGCCAAACGACCGCATCATCCATGCTTCCGGGAGTGTCCGCGTCGATAAAGTCGATCACCAGGGGATCTACAACCTTAGCGAAGGAAAATACAGCCATCAATTGCGGTTGATCAAGAAAATTCTGTAGAATAACGAACAGAGGAACAGAGGAACAGAGGAACAGAGGAACAGAGGAACAGAGGAACAGAGGAACAAGGAATAAGAATACAGAATACAAAAAACGGATGCCGGATGCCGGATACCTGAAGTCGGATACCGGATTCCGGATACCAGATACCAGAAGCCAGTGACCAGAAGCCAGTGACCAGAAGCCAGTAACCAGAAACCAGTGACCAGAAGCCAGTAACCAGAAGCCATGACAGTATATTTTTACCATTCAAAAGTATCGTTGAGATCAGCATGGATTTCCCTTTTGCTGCTGTGCGGAATGCTTGGCCATGCCCAAAAAGTGGAATCTATCTATAGCGATTCTCTTCCATCCGGCAGTAAAACACTGGTCATAAGCAATCGGGCATACAGCATGCAAAACGGAGCGATCAGCTTTTCCAACCAGGTAAAAGAAGGGAGTGATTTACTGTACCTGGAAGTTAAATTTATTGATGACTCCCTCCTTTCAAAGACCTGTGAAAGAAATGTACTTTTCGAACAAGTGTACCAAAACCAGAAAGACTGGCTATTATTTATCCATGGCGACAGCAAGACCTTTGAGCAGGCAGTAATGAGGGCATTTGACATTCAGTACCGGCACGGAATAAATGTTCTGGTGTTCTCCTGGCCATCGAAAGACCCGGAACTGGGAGGCGTAAAAAACTTCAAGAATTCCCGGCAAAACCTGATCAAATCACTCGGTCATTTCAGGGAACTCCTTTGTCAGGTCCGTGACTTTAAGAAGGAATATCCGGATTTTAGTAAAAACAGGAAATTGTCCTTATTCATTCACAGCCTTGGAAATGCATACCTGGAAAACATGATTGATCAAGGCCTGGTTCCCGAAAACACCGGGCAGCTTTTCGACAATCTCATTATCAATGCAGCAGCCGTAAACCAGGACGGGCATCCCGCCTGGGTGGAACAACTGGATATTCAAAAAAGGATTTATATTATATGCAATAAGCAGGATTTTAACCTCAAGGGAGTCAGGATCTTTACCAGTGATGGCAAGCAACTTGGTGAAAAAGTCAAGCAGCCGCTGGCGGACAATGCAACCTACATACAATTTACCCGCGCGGTCGGGTTCCGCTTTCCGACGGGGACTACACACACCTACTTCATAGGAAAAATGGCTGACAAAAGCATAAATATCCGCAGGTTCTACACGGAATTATTTCATGGAATGCCAGCCGATACAAATAATCCACTCTTATTCAGCAGGAATAAAAAAGGAATTGGATTCGACATCAAGCAATAAACCCAAAATACAGCGCCATGAGAAAACAACACCTTATGAAACTGATCTTCCCGGGGCTAGTCGTGCTGGCCATGCTGTCCTCTTGCACATCCTTTAAACCCGGTTACAAGGCTCTCCTGACGAGTGAAGCAGGAGGGAAAGATGTGAACAGGCTGATTGAAAAGGCACAGGAACTTGAAGCCAGGGCAGGAACAGAAAAAGAAGTTATTGACCTGATCGAAGCCTATAAGGAAGTGGAAAAAGCCGATCCGATGAACTACTATGCATTGTGGAAAATCGGGAATTATCATATGCTGATGGGAGCCGCTTATGCAGAAAAACGGAAAGACAAAAAACACCATTATAAAATGGCTGTGGTGTATTGCGAAAAGGCCATGTGCACAAACGAGGATTTTCAGGAAGCCACCCGCAATGGGGCAAAGGTTAGTGAAGCCCTCGACGCGCTGACGGTAGATGAGATCGATGCCATGGGGTACTGGTATACCGCCCGGTTTTACTATTTCAGTGAAGTTCTCGGAGGCATGGGCAGGCTCATGAATACCCGGATCGTGATCCATAATAACAAAATGATCGAACGTATCGATGATCTCGACAGTACCTGGGCCGGAGGAGGAAATTATTTCGCCCGGGGGCTGTACTACATTGCCATCCCCGAGCGTTTCGGAGGCAGCAAGGAGCGATCAGCCAACGAATTTGCCACGGCCATTGAAATTGGTCCAGATTACCTGGTAAACCGCTGGGGAAGAGCAAAATACCTATACCAACTCATTGGCGACAATAAAAATTTCAGGTCCGATCTGGAATGGGTCCTGGAGCAGGATCCCCATAGTGCAGGAAATCCTTACCCCTGGAATGTATACTTCCAGGAAGATACACGCAAAATGCTGGCAGAAAAAAAATAGGCCTCGAACCGCAATGCGGCGAAACCTGTTTCACGATCAAAAATAAGTGCGCCCAATCGCATCTGTTTAATTTTTTATTCGAATATTTAAACAATACACCCTTTTTATTGTTAAGAAAGTAAAATTTAACCATGAAAAATATATTTCTACCTCTCGTATTGACCTTTGCTACACTGGCACTCTTTGCTCAGCAGGATGAAAAACCTCCCAAGCTCAGGATCAGTTCTTTCGGCAGCAGCATGGGCTTTGCTGCTACAGCAGTTTCAAATACTTCGAATGACTTCAAAAGCCTTTCAGAGAATGTTGAGGACCCTGAATTATTCTACGGTTTGGAAAAATACACCGAAAGCAAATATAATTATGGCGCCGGCGGTAATGCGAATCTGGTATTCAATATTGGCTTCACCCCATACAATAGCAAAAAGGCAGAATATCGTAAAAATCAGGAATTTCGGGTAAGCCTGGGATTTAGTTTCGGTGCCAGGCGCACCTTCAATTACATTGACCGGAATACCTACCAGTTCGATTCTTATCAATCCGGTTCAGGTGATATGGTTTATGCCGACTCTACAATATTCACACGCATGACCTATGCCGAGAGCTATTATGGCATTGGTTTCGGGTTAAGCTATTTGTTCAAAACCAATCCGGAGCGTCGCTTTCATTTTTACACCGGAGGTGGACTGGATTATGCCATCGCACTGCGTTCATTCGTGAATTTCAAAAAATATACCGAATCGGGCATGTATTATTATACCGAAGGAAATAAACCCACCCTGGAAGAACCTGATTTCCATTGGATGAAAAAGGACGACAATAACGGAACGACAAACACCACCCAAACAAACATGAAAAGCAACAGTATGTTTCTGCGGCCCTATATTCCCCTGGGAATCAATTTCAGGATAACGAATCGCACCCAGTCGTTCTTTAACCAGGTGTATCTGTTTACCGAAATCAATCCCGGCATTGAGTTCCAGATCGTGCCCGATGAGAAAACTTACATCAACCCATACTTTGGCGTGGCCATGCTGGGATTCACCTATCGATGGTAGTCTGCCAAATGCAGATTTAAAGCATCATTTTACAAATTTGCAGCACAGAACCTTTGATCTTCGCAAAAACTCCGGTATACCAGATCTATTCAGGCGCATTAATTTTTATTGTGGCAATGGGTGATTTATAGCATTTCTTCCTAACTTGCCCCTTCCAAACTTATGCGCCTAAAATGAAAAAAGCAATTCTGATCGCCCTGTTCTTCTTTGTTTCCGCTCCGGTTTTCTGCCAGTTGCAGGAATACGAAGATACCAGCTATTATTTTTCCATTGAATACCCGGAAGACTGGAAACCCGACGGGAAGCCGGATCATAACTTGCGCATTGTACTGGTTTCACCGGATGAGAAATATACTCTGGCCGTATACGCCTTCTACCTGGATGCAGGCCATTACGACATTGAGAAATTTGCAGCGCAGGACAGCCTGCTTTTCCGGGGACTTGGAGAAACGACCGAAACGGACATAAATACCGTTCTACCCTTCGGGGAATACATCGACTGGGCCCTGGACGGGGCAGGAGAGATCCTGGACATCCGCAAGCAATACGCTCCCAATGACGACGGATTCCATGCCCGGGCATTTTTTACTGTGGATGAGCATTATGCTTACCTGCTCATGGCGTATTCGCGTGAAAATAATTTTGAAGTCATCGAAGAAGTCTTCGACAGCTTTGAAAAAGAGGCCGGATGGCTCACCAAATTCCGGAACGACAGTTCATGGGCCAACCGCAAACGCTCCATGATCGCTTTTTTGTATTCTTTCGGAGCCTTCCTGCTGCTTGCCGGGCTGACCTATGCCGGACGGGGCGTGAAGAAATGGTCGCGCAGGAGGAAAGTCCTGGCCAGGTTCAGGTCGAACCTGGAAGAAGGGAAGAAACCCGACCATAAATGGAAATATGCTTACAGGCGAACGCTCCGGAAGATCGCATCATTTATCCTCCTGGCAATTCTTTGCAGTCTGCCTATTGCCATCTCTTTGTACGACAAGTGGTTTACTTTCCCCGCATTGATCCTGCTGTTCTTTGTAGGATATATGGGCTATCAACTGGTGGTGAGTGAATAATCAAACGGAAATTGCTATTTAGCTTTCTTCAGCTTCTTGAGCCAGCCTTTCTTTTCCCGGGCTTCCTTGCGTTCACCCCAGGACTCATGAATGAAAACCTGGTTTTTCAGGCTGCTCGTGAAATACTCCTTATCGACCACCTCTGCCGCGATATCTTCGAGGGCCTTTGAGGCTTGCATGGCAGCTTCATAGTCTCCGGTATATTCAAGGTGGATCCTGGCCTTGCTGGAATAAACCCGCATCAGTTCCTTCTGGTCCCCGTCTTCACGGCAAATGCCCTCAAGCTGTTTGTATTTCTCCAAAGCATCGCTATAACGCTTCATTTTGCTGTTCAGGATAAATGCCTGCCCGATCAGCGCAGCTTTCAGGTTGGCACGGTCGTTCAATTCCCGGCACAAACCTTCCGACCTCTCGTAATATTTCAAAGCCGTGTCGTGGCGTTCCTGGTGGCTGGTCAGAATGTAGGCGCTACGCACCAGGCAAAATGCCAGCACCTCCCTGTTTCCAAGCTCTTCAGCAAGCTGCATCCGCTTATCATGTGTATCGACCGCCGAGGACCACCTCTGCAGTTTTTCATAGCAAATGGCCTGCACACGAATGCAGGAATCCAGTTGCTTCATGTCTTTTCGCTCCCTGCATAACCGCTCATAAGGTTCCAGTTTTTCGAGTGCTTTGGCGTAATTCTCTGCATGCTTGAAATAGATATCGGCCGATTTTGCCAGCGTGGAAAACAAAATGCCTTCATGATTGATTTTTGTGGCGAGTTCTTCCGTCTGTTCATACTTTTCCAGGGCTTTTCCATATTGATTGCCCATTTTATCGAGGCTGACCCCCTGACCGTAGCGTGCGATCAGCAGGTTCAGGGCATCATTATCCTGCATGCTCATAACCTCCAGGACGGAAAACATTTCCAGGGCTTTCACATTATCACCAAGGGAATCCACATAGATATACCCTTGTTCGCTGACCGCTTTCTTTCGTAGTTCCTGATCTCCGGCCTCGCGGGCTTGTTGCTCAATTTGCGCCAGGATTTCAAGCGCCGGCCTGAACTCGCCCTGTTCACGCAATGAGGCAGCTTCTTCAAATAGTTTATTCAATTCGCTGATAGTAGACATAATCGTATGAATAAGCAGAATGACTTAAACGAGGATGCAAGTTAGGAAAAATCCAGGCAGGCTAACGAAAATTGTACTGAAGGCCAAAATATACATGTGGTATGGCCTGGTCGAATAGCAGGAAGAAGCCGGCAGTGGAGCCAAAGCCATACCCGGTAATCAACGACAGGCGTTTACTGGCATAGTATTTTAATCCAACGCTCAGGCAATTTTCAAGGACGATGGTCTTTTCAGATTCAATGTCGGAGTAATACTCGGTATAATACCAGTTTTCGGCCTGGTAAAGGGAGAAATCGAGCTGAAGAAAAACGCTGAAGGTCTTTCGCCGCTGATATACTGTAAATGCATAACCACCATTAAGCCCAACAGAACTCTGATTAAAATCGATCTCATTCTCCGATTTAATCCTTCGCTTGGAAATATGCGTATAATGAGGGCCCAGGTAGAAGTTGCTTTTCCCTTTCTGAATATTCAGGGCAAGCACTGAATGCAATATCGGCATATTGAATTGTTGAACGAAACGCAAGCCCAGGATCCAGTTTCCGGTTTTGGATGATTTTGTATGAAGCTGGGAAAAATGCGCTTTCTCTTTATTGCCATTCTCTTCATAGGAGTATGAGAGGTCAGAAGTATTCTGGGCTTTCAGCCCGAAAAATCCAAACAGCAGAATAAACGTTATTATCGGTAATGGTCGCACAGTAATAACAGATTTGGGTATAATCGCACAACAAATTTAAGGCACTGACATTAAAAACAAAATATACACAAACGCACTTATTAACAAGTAATAAACATACCCTGGTAAGAATACCCGGGTATTTTTAACAACTGCACCCGGGTATTTGTTTGAATATCTGCTGCTTTGTTCGATACGATAAAGCTCAGATCAACAAATAAAGAAGGCTTCAGTCAAGGGGATACATTCTAAAATAAATCTAAATAAGCCCGGGGCGCCTGAGTAGAGAAAGGAAACTTCTATATTTGCCGCGTTCATATGAACAACTTTCTTCAGGGCAGGGTGAAATTCCCGACCGGCGGTCATAGTCCGCTACTCCCGAGCATTCGGGACTGAACCGGTGAAACTCCGGTGCCGACAGTACAGTCTGGATGGAAGAAGAAAGAATAAGGTTATGCAGCATTCTGCATTGCCCCTTTTTCGGTATTTCCATCCATTCATCCGGTTCCCATAGAAAGATTTGATCTGATATTTTGTCAAAATTAATGATTGAATACTTCGCTATGATAAAAAGAGCAATGACATTGCTGGTCATTCTGGCCGGCCTTTCAACGGGTGTATCAAGTGCACAGGGAACCCTAAAAGGTGTAATCAGGGATATGGCCTCTGGCGAATCACTGCCCGGGGCAAACATCAGAAATCAGGAAGCGCTTGTCGGCACGGCCAGCAGCCTCGACGGCAGCTTCAGCCTGGATCTCAGCCCGGGAATGCATACGATCACCATCAGCATGATCGGCTACGCTCAAAAAATCATTGAGGCAGAGATCAGGGATGGAAAAACGAGTGATCTCGGCCGCATCTACCTGACTCCCGTGGTGATCGGACTGGATGCCATTACCGTGATCAGCGCAGTGGCCGTCGATCGTCAATCGCCCCTGACGGTGACCAGTATTCAGAAATCAAGGATATCATCCCGGCTGGGGGATGAACCCCTGCCTGAAGTGATGAAAAATGTTCCGGGTGTATATGCCAGCCGGACAGGAGGAGGCAGCGGTGATGCCGCCGTGAACATCCGAGGATTCAAGCAGGAAAACATTACGTTGCTGCTCAATGGCATACCCATATCATCGGTTGAAAACGGACTTGTGTACTGGAACAACTGGCTCGGGCTTTCTGATGCCACGGCCAGCATTCAGGTGCAGCGTGGTTTGGGGGCATCGCCTTCGGCCATGAATTCAGTCGGAGGCACCATCAATATCATCACGCAAACCACCGAGGCAAAACAGGGCGGCAGTATCGGTATGTCGCTGACCGGATACGGTAATTTTAAGGCAAACTTCAGCTACAATACCGGAAAACTCAAGAATGGCTGGGCCGTATCCCTGTCGGGATCGCACCTCCGGGGGCCCGGATACGTGGATGCCACCTACGTTGATGCCTGGGGATACTTTCTGTCGGTTAGCAAGGAATTCAACGATAAGCACAAGATCGTGTTCATCGGCCTGGGTTCGCCTGAGAAGCACGGGCAACGGAATTCCATGCTCAGCCAGGAAGAAACGGATCGCTACGGTTTGAAATACAATAAGGATTGGGGAAGTTACAACGGAGAGATCAACAACAGTTCCGAGAACTATTACCACAAACCCCACCTGAGCCTGAACCATTACTGGCAGGTCAATGAAACCTCCATGCTTTCCACGGCAGCCTATTTTTCCTATGGATACGGGGGCGGAAAATGGTCGGACAATTTCATGACCACTAAAAGCATCTGGGATTACCGCAATCCCTCCGGGCAGATCGACTGGGAATCCATTTACGTAAATAATGCCACGCATACCGACACCTTCAACCTTGCTACAGGGGAAACGGTAACCGGATTCTCGAAAAACGTGCAAACCGACTTCCTGGCCTCGCATGTCTGGACGGGGATCATGTCTAGCTTCGATCATGAATTTAATGATGCCTTCACCCTAACAGGGGGGATCCATTACCGCTATTTCCGGTCAAAACTTCAGCAAAAGGTCCGCGACCTGCTGGGAGGCGATTTCTATATCGACGATTACGCCTGGTCGCTGGCCGGGGTGGCCGGCAGGGAGCAGATCAAAAATACGGGAGATATTGTCAAGGTCGACAACGGGGCCCGTATCCATTACCTCAACCTGTTTTTTAAGGCAAACTACAGCGCGGGGCGATGGAATGCCTTCCTGGCCGGATCGGTCTCGGAGAATATTTATCAGCGCGTTGATCATTATAATTATGTTGAAGATCCGTGGAGTGAAAAAGTCGATCTTCAGGGTTTCGACCTCAAAGCCGGTGCAAACTTCAGGGTAAATGAATTTCACCATGTTTATCTCAACGCCGGGTACTTCAGTAGGGTTCCCTATTATAAATTCGCTTTCGGGAATTTTACCAACGAAGTGTCGGATGATCTTGCCAACGAAAAGATCCGTTCGGCAGAAGCCGGATATGGTATCAGCTACACGCATACCCGGGTTCGCCTGAATGCCTATTACACCTATTGGGAAGACAAATCCTTCCTGGCCAATGAATACAACCAGTTCCTCAATCCCATCCTGATCAGGGGGCTGGATGCCGAACACCTGGGGGTTGAACTGGAAGCCAACCGGCATATCAGTAAAAACCTCAGTCTGGCAGGGATCCTCTCCTTAGGCAAGTGGACCTGGAGGAACGATGTTGGTGCGGAGGTTTACGACAACAACAATGTTCTCATCGACACGGTGAGGGTTTATGCCGATGGCCTGTATGTTGGCGACGCCCCCCAGTTGCAGTTCGGCCTGAGTGCCGACTATCATTTCCTGGATGCCTTCAGCCTGGGACTGAACTGGGTGTTTTACGATCATCTGTATGCCGACTTTGACCCGGTAAACAGGAACGGCCCGAACGACCGTGAGCAATCGTACAGGCTTCCCTCCTATCATTTGCTCGATGCTTACTTCAGCGTGGATTTCAATATGTTTGGACAGGCAGCGAAGCTGAACCTGAATGCGCTGAACCTGCTGAACACAGAATACATTATGAGGGGGATGGATGGCGCGGATCACAATCTGGATAGCTTTACAGGATTCTGGGGATTCGGGCGGACCTTCAGCGCCGGTTTTCAAATGAATTTCTGAGCGAAACAGGATGAGAACTCACCCTGACAATCACTCTGGAAAACTATTCTTGTGCCAAACACAAATGATTATTTAAAAGCCCTCTAAATAATTTGTTTTATCAACTTGATATCAACATATAAATAATTCATTTATAACCGCTAGGCATTTTCAGGCATTCTTCTGGATTTTCTTGTTAACATTTTCTTAACAGAGCCTTTTATTATAGTGTATACATTTGATTCAAAATCTTTAAACCAAAATTTCATTTACTATGAAAAAAGTTTACCAAATTATGATGCTAGCAGCTTTCGTGCTGCTATCCGGCGCAGTAATTGCGCAAGGTACGGTTAAGGGTGTGATCCGCGATGCGGACACCGACGAAGCCCTTCTGGGAGCTTCTGCTGCCATTGAAGGAACAACCATGGGAACTTCCGCAGGCCTGGACGGAAGTTTTGAATTTTCCGCACCTGCCGGTTCACATGTTTTGCTGATCACTTTCATCGGATATGAAGGGACAAGCATGAACATTAATGTGAAAGACGGCCAGGTAACGGATCTGGGGTTGATCAGCCTCAAATCATTAGCTATCGGTTTGGATGAAGTGAAAGTGATTGCTTCTGTTGCCATTGACCGAAAAACTCCGGTAGCTGTTTCCACTGTTAAGTCAAAGACGATTGAAGACAGGCTCGGTGGACGTGACCTGCCTCACATCCTTGACTTCACCCCAAACATGTACGCTTCGGGTGCCGGGGGTGGTTATGGAGATGCCTCCGTGCATATTCGTGGTTTCAGCCAGCGTAACGTTGCCGTTATGATCAATGGTATTCCTGTAAACGACATGGAAAACGGCTGGGTTTACTGGTCGAACTGGGCCGGACTTGGTGATGCAACAAGCCAGATTCAGGTTCAGCGCGGCCTTGGTGCTTCAAAACTGGCCATCAACTCCATTGGTGGTACCATGAACATCATCACAAAAACTACCGAAGCCAAAAAAGGCGGTTCATTCAAATATGAGGTCACAGACTACGGCAACCAGAAAATGACCCTTAGCCTTTCCACAGGAAAAATGAGTACCGGAACAGCAGTATATTTTGTTGGTTCACGTACCTGGGGCGATGGCTATATTCCTGCTACATGGGTTGATGCCTGGAGTTACTACCTCTCTGTAAGCCAGGACATCGGCAAGAAACACAAACTTGTGTTCACTGGCATCGGAGCTCCACAGCAGCACGGGCAACGTTATTCATGGCTGTCGAAAGAAGACATGGACAAATATGGTAGCAATTACAATGCAGACTGGGGATACCGTGGAGGAGAACAGCTTAACCAGCGTGTAAACTACTACCACAAACCTCAGTTCGCCCTCAACTGGTACTACGACATCAATGAGGACCTTTTTCTTGCTACTTCTGCCTATGTTTCCACCGGTAATGGTGGTGGTTCAGGCCCCCTGGGCTCATATGCCAACTATACTCCGCTTGGACAGATCAACTGGGACGAAGTTGTTGGATGGAACTCAAGCAATATGGGTATTGATACAACCATCGTTCAAGATGGAGACACCCTGAGCCAGAGCAAGAGCATCCTGCGTAATTCTGTAAACAATCACTTCTGGTATGGTATCCTCTCCACCCTGAAAGCTGATCTTAACGATAACCTTGACCTGATGGTAGGTATCGACGGACGTTCATACAAAGGTGAACATTACAGGGAAGTTCGCGACCTCATGGGTGGTGACTATTATTTTGAAAGCTACAAATACGCTGTTGACGGTGTTGCCGGAAGGAACCAGATCATGAAGGAAGGCGACAAGATCGCTTATGATAACGATGGTCTCGTTAAATATGGTGGCTTATTTGCCCAGTTAGAATATACATCTGGAAATTTTGCTGCATTTATTGCCGGTTCTGTTTCAAATACCTGGTACAAAAGGGTTGACCGCTATAACTACGTAGTTGATACCGACAGCGAAGTTCAGTCACAGCTTGGTTATAATGCTAAGATAGGTGCTAACTACAACATCAACGAAAAACACAACATCTTTGCAAACGCCGGTTATTATTCGAAAGCTCCTGACTTCAACTTCCTGTATGCTGATTATACCAACCAATTGAGTACAGATGATTTTGTCAATGAAAAAGTGATCGGTGCAGAACTCGGTTATGGATTTAAAAGCCGTTATTTCCACGCCAACGTGAATGGATATTACACCATGTGGCAGGACAAATCACTCCTTTCAAGGTCTTACTCCTCAAATGGCGAAGACACACGTTCATTCATCACCGGACTGGATGCTACCCATATGGGTATCGAAGTTGAAGCTATGGCTCACGTAACCGACGTATTCGATATTGGCCTGTTGGCCGCCATTGGCGACTGGGAATGGACCAACGATGTGCAGGCCATTATTACCGACGACCAGACCTTCCAGCAGGATACAGCCAATGTGTATTCTGAAGGCCTGAAAGTGGGTGGTGCTCCCCAGACACAACTTGGTGTGAAATTTCAGTACAACCCCTTCCATAAAATTGACCTTGGTCTCGACGTCATCTATTATGATAACTACTATGCTGATTTTGACCCCGCCGACAGGGACGACCCGGACGACAGGGAACAAGCCTGGAAAACTCCTTCATGGGTAATGACCAATTTCTATGCAGGTTATAACTTTAATCTTGCAGGAATTGACTCCCGCTTCACGATCAGCATTTACAATGTTTTCGACCAGGTTTACTGGACAGAAGTTAACGATGGTTCAGGACACGACGAAGCTTCAGCCTTAGGTTACTACGGATTCGGCCGTACCTTTAACTTCGGTTGGAAGATCTTCTTCTAAACCATTACAAAAAAACTTGTTATACTCTAATAAACAGGAGACCGTCTTATAAGGCGGTCTCTTTTTTAATGGTATGGATAATAATTTAATCCTTTTTCCGGATTGAACAAATGTCTTTTACATACCTTTATATAGAAAATAAATACCGAAATAATGAAAAGATACTTCCTTCTTGCCTCGCTTGCACTTATCATCATTGTTTTATCAACCTCCTGTTGCAATAAGGAGGAATCCCGCCCATACCTGGTGATCCTTTCCATGGATGGATTCCGCTGGGATTACCCCGACAGCATCCCCACTCCCAACCTCGACAAGATCGCTGAGATGGGTGTAAAGGCCGTATCCCTGCGTCCTTCATTTCCGTCGAAGACATTTCCGAACCACTATACCATGGCCACCGGCCTGTATCCCGACCACCACGGACTGGTTCAAAATTCTTTTTATGATCCTGAAAGCGGGCTGACCTATGCTATCCGCGATCGCGAAGCAGTGGAAAACGGATATTTTTACGGGGGCGAACCCATCTGGGTAACGGCTGAAAAACAGGGCATGAAAAGCGCATCCTATTTCTGGGTGGGCTCCGAGGCAGAGATCGGAGGATATAAACCGTCTATCAGCAAAGTATACGATTGGAAAGTACCCTACGAAGACCGCATGGACAGCGTTCTGGCATGGCTGCAACTTCCTGAAGATCAACGGCCACACCTTATCCTCTGGTATATGAGCGAGCCCGACCACCTGGGACATGTTTACGGGCCCTTCGCTGAAGAAACCAATGAGTTTATCATGTACCAGGATACCTTACTGGGCATCTACCTGGATAAGATCGCCGCCCTCCCCCATGCCGATCAGATCAACCTCATCATCACTTCCGACCATGGCATGCAAGGCTCTTATCCCGACAGCACCGAATACCTGGAAGACTACATTAAAGACCGCTGGGTGAAAGATATCCAGGGTTATAATCCCAATTTTATCATCCGGGCGGAAGAAGGATGCCTGGATTCGCTGTACCTGGCCTTGCAGCAGGCCGATCATCTCAGTACCTGGAAATACGGGGAAGTACCTGAAAAACTGAATTACGGAACCAATCCCCGCTGCCGCGATATCATCGTTTGTGCCGATAGCGCCTGGAGGCTTAAACCAAAACGCGACGACCGTAAGGGCAGCCTCGGCGACCATGGATACGATAACTTCAATACCGATATGCACGCCATTTTCTACGCCACAGGTCCCGCTTTTAAAAAAGGGCACCTCCACCCTACATTCAACAATGTCGACCTCTATCCCTTAATGGCTCACATCCTGCAACTTACTCCCGCCGAAGTGGATGGGAAGTTCGGGAATGTTGAGGGAATGCTGGAGGAATAGAAAGCAACGAGCAACGAACAACGAACAACGAGCAACGAGCAACGAACAACGAACAACGAGCAACGAGCAACGAACAACGAGCAACGAACAACGAGCAACGAGCAACGAGCAACGAGCAACGAAAAACGAGCAACGAGCAATAAGCAATCAACATTCGCTAGCTTAAGGTAATTTTCTGTAGCCATTGTTTTTTTTTAAAAAAAAAGGGGGACAAATCTTAATTTTCGGTATTAACTAATATGACCGGAATCTTTGAAGAAAGACTAATAAAATTCGCAAACTTAATTCTTTGTGTTTGCGACAGCATTAAAGCGACTGAATCTGGAAAACACTTGAAGTCCCAGCTAATTCGATCAGGAACAAGTGCCGCATTAAACTATGGAGAAGCACAAAGTGCAGAATCCAGAAGAGATTTGTTGCATAAATATCGTATAATGGTCAAAGAGTTGAGGGAAACAAAAATCAATTTAAAAATCATAAAAATGAATAGTCTATGTATGGATAACTCTCTTCTGGAAAAAGCAATTGATGAGAATAATCAATTGATTGCAATTTTCATAAAGTCTATTCAAACTGTGCGATCAAAGATAAAGTAAAGAAAAATTGTCAGGTGTTATTCGGTGTGTTATCATCTATTTTTTTGGTCTACCACCCTTGCTTGTTGCTTGTTGTTTGGTGTTTGGTGTTTGGTGTTTATTATTTGGTATTTAATTCAATAATGTCATCTCCCGGTACTTCCACGCACTATATCTCTACCGAAATTTTCGCATTTCCTGAAATCATCAACTGATCCGCCATAACCAGTGCTGCCATGGCTTCCACAACCGGCACCGCACGCGGGGCCACGCAGACATCATGGCGTCCTTTCCCTTGAATGACGGCCGGTTTGCCATCCCGGTTCACGGTTTGCTGCTCTTTCGATATGCTTGGAATGGGTTTAAAGATCACCCTGAAACGGATATCCTCGCCATTGGAAATTCCCCCTTGTATGCCACCGCTGTTGTTTGTTGCCGTGCGGATATGCCCATTATGGATAGAAAAAAGGTCATTGTATTCCGAGCCCTTCATGCCGGCGGCATGCCTACCGCTTCCGATATCGAAAGCTGCTGCGGCATTAATGCTCAGCATGGCTGAGGCCAGGTTGGCCTGCAACTTATTGAAAACAGGATCTCCAATACCCGGGGGCACCCCGCTGATCAATCCCTGTATCTCGCAGCCAATGCTGTCGCCTTCCTTGCGGATGCGGGTAAGAAAGCTTCTCATTTTTCGCGACAGCAGTTTATCCGGGCATTCCAGGGATGTGCCGGAGGCTTGCTGCATCTCCTCAAAACTATAATCCCTGTCGATGGAATAGGGCCCGATGGCACTGGTAATACCGGCAATTTTTATGCCTGCCCTCTCGAGGTATTGCCTGGCAATGCTCCCTGCCACCACCCTTGAAGCTGTTTCGCGGGCCGAGGCCCGGTGCACCAGCCGGTGGTCATTTATACCATATTTTTTGTGGTATGCGAAATCAGCATGGGAAGGACGGTAAAGCTCGCTAAGATGTTCGTAATCCTGTGGCCTGGCATCTTCGTTGGCAATCAGAAAAGCCAGGGGGGCGCCTGTGGTGGTGTGGTCAATCAATCCGCTGATAAACNNGCCGTTCCTCTTCCCGGGCGCCTTCGCTTGAGGTCCACGAGAATCTTTTTCATATCGATCCTGAGCCCGGCCGGACAGCCATCGATCACTCCACCGATATGCGATCCATGGGATTCACCAAAGGAGGTAAAACGGAAAATATGCCCGATCGTATTGCCTGCCATACCTCAAAGATACGAAATTCAGGCAGAGAATTGAATTGGAATACCGGATATCGGGTGCCGGGATTATTGTTCTGATGACATTTTGCGCAGGTACTTCACCTTGGCTTCCATGGCGGCCAGTTCCTGTTTGGCCTTATCGATCTTGTCCTCAAACTCCTTTTTCAGGATGTCGGCCTTTTTGGAATTGGCAAAGAAGCCCAGGTTGTTCTCCCAGAGATTAACATCATCCTTCAGCTGGTTGATCTTATTGTTCAGGAAACTGATCTCTTTTCGGTAAACCCTTCCGGCATCGGGGGAATTCTTCACTGCTTCCATGCGGGTAGCATAGCTGGCATTGCTAAGCTCTGTTGAACTGATCTTCAGTTCTTCCAGCCTGGCATCCACCACTGAGCGGAATTCCTTCTGCACCTTTTCCTTCTCCTTCATGGGCACGAAGCCGATCTCCATCCATTTACGCTGAAAATCCTTCAGGATGTCGAGGTTTTTCGATTTATCGGCGGAAAACTCCTGTTCTTTTACCTGCTGGATCAGGCTTTTCTTTTTCTCCAGGTTTTCCTGTTCATTCTCGTGAACACCGGCAAAATGACCGGCTTTGCGATTAAAGAATTCATCGCAGGCGGCACGGAAACGTTTCCAGATCTTATCCGAATGCTTTCTTGGAACCGGGCCGATCTTTTTCCACTCTTTCTGGAGCCTGATCAGCTCCTGGGTGGTATTTTTCCAGTCGTCACTATCCTTGATGCTTTCGGCTTCAACACAAAGATCGACCTTCAGGTTATAATTGTTCAGTTGTTCATCCTTGATGGTGTTCAGGAAATCCTTCCTGTTGGCAAAAAAGGTATTCATGCTTCCCTTAAAGCGATCCCAGATGGCGGTATTCTCTTTTTTCGGGGCGCGGCCGATGGTACGCCAGACATTAAAGAGCTCATTCATCTTATTGGTATTCTCCTGCCATTCCTTCATATTTTTAGGATCGGCGGCCAGGAGCTCTTCAGCCTGTTCGCACAGACCGGTCTTGGCAAGCAGGTTTTGCTGTTGCTCTTCCTGCAGTTTTCCGTAATGTTCACGCCTGCGATCGTTGATCTTATCCGTAGCAGCCTTGAATCGTTCCCAAACCTCATCATTCTGTTCCTGGGGGACCGGACCGATCTCTTTCCATTCATCATGAAGCTTCTGCAGCTCTTTAAATGATTTGATGATGGAAGTTTCGAGCAGGAGTTCCTCGGCTTTTTCGCATAATTCGACCTTAAGTTCAAGGTTCTTCTTCATATCAAGGTTACGGAGCTCCTTGTTGATCTTGACCTTGTCGAAGAATTTCTCTACCAGGAAATGGTAACTCTGCCAGAGATTCGATACTTCTCCTGACGGGACCATGCCCACTTCCTTCCACTCTGACTGCAGTTCGCGGAATTCGTCGTATGTTTTTTTCAGGGTTTCTTCCGAAGCGATCAGGGTCTTCAGCTTCTCCAGGATCTCATTCTTTTTCCCGAGATTTTCCAGTTTTTGTTTTTCAAGCTGCTCATTGAACTTGATCTTATTCTTGCGGTAGCGATCGAATGCCTTGTCGAACCTTTTCTGAAGTTTGCTTTCTTCCGGGGTGAATTCTTCTTCTTTACCCCCCTCCTTCAGGAAGGCATCAAGGGCATTTTGCTTTTCTTCCTTCCTGATCCTGATGAATGAAACCTTGATCAGGGCGATCTTTGTTTTTATGCTGCTGATATCCTCAATTTCGACCAGTTCTTCAAGCCTGGCAACCAGTTCTTCTCCTGAATACTCTTCAAATTTCTCTTCTTCCTCCTCTTCATCTTCCTCATCTTCCTCATCATCCTCTTCCTCTTCCTCTTCCTCTTCTTTTTCTTCTGCTGCTGTTGGTTTTTCCCCTTTTTCAACTACTCCATCTTTATCTTCCTCCGGGGCTTCATCCTTTTCATTCTGAACGGGCGCTGGTTGTTCCGGTTCTTCTTCAGTTTCGGCCGGAGGCAGCTCATCTTCTGCCGGGGTTTTATCTTCTTCCCCGCTATCTTTTGCTTTTGTCTTTTCTTTTTCAGGGACAACCTCATCTTTCGCCGGGGCCTTCAGTTCTTCAGCAGGTTCTTCTGCCTTCAGTTCTTCAGCAGGTTCTTCTGCCTTCACTTCTTCCTGAGGGGCATCTTCATCCTTTTTCTTTTCCAGCGTCACTTCCTCTCCGGCTTTTTCTGGTTCTGCTTGTTTATTGTCTTCCTGTTTTCCGTCGTCAACTTTTGCTTCATCAGCAATGGTGGTGTTCTCCTCCGGGGTGACGGCCTTGTCCGGATTCTGATCGATAGGTTTGTTGTTTTCCATGATAATGTAAAGTGTTATTCAAAATGTCTAATGAAAGACTTCATAGGTTGCCGTTTGATAAGGATTGCAAAAATAAGAATATTTTAACTCCGGCAAAATCTTTTTCAATGCCCGAAAATCCTTACTTTTCAGACCATAAGGGGTATTAGCGGCTGGAAGAAGAATTAAAGATGATATAACCAAAATTGAAGAATGCCGAAAACTTCTCATTGCTCCGGTCGTAATAATTTACACTCACGCTCAATGGGCCTAAGGGACTGTGCCAAACAACCGTAGATGAAGCAATTACCGATCGGTAAGAAAATTCTTTTCCAAAAAGAGCATTCATGTTCTCATCGGAGAGGATCTCCTGGTATGGCTGGAAAAAATATCCTTCCAGTCGAAAATCGATCTTCCGGTAAAGTTTAAGGATAAACTTCAGTCCCACGGATCCGTAATTATAGGCCCTGTACTTGGGCAGGAAAAGCGTTTTGCTTTCCAGAACAGGTTCAAAAGCGGGAGCAGCCAGGATACTGGAGGTATAATTGTCGAAGAAATCCTGGTTTGAAAAAAGCAGTTCACCGTAAAAGCCCAGGGATACAGGCCCCATATGCTCAAAATAATTATCATAAAGCAAACGGAACTGCCACCAGGAGTGATATTTTTCGGATAATCCGCGATCCGATGAAGTGCTTCCCGGGGTATGTTTCTCCTTGCCCGCAACATATTGCAGCTGCGCCAGAAAACGGGCACCCGAAGTTGCAAATTGAATCCTGTTGAGCGAGTTAAGCTCAAACAGCAGCGCAGGCGAGATCAACTCAAAATTGGTAATGTCGGCAGTATCNNTGAACACATTGCTCTGGTAATACTCATCATTCTTTCCGCCATAATTGAATCCGATCTCCAGCTTACCCCTCTGCGTGGCGGGGATTCCCATGGAAAAATACCCAAAACTCTCGCGGCAGATCAGGAAAGATGGTGTTTCATCATCGAAAAAATAGGTGGCATTCCTGAAATAGTTTTTGCTGTTATAGGTATACCCCAGTTCCATAGAGAACGGAGTCCTGGTCGGGAAGTCCATGCGCCCCGCGATCATTCCGGAGTTATAGAAACGGCCCAGATAAACATTCGACCGCAGGCTCATTGCCTGCCGGCCAAGGTAGTGGTAGGCAAGGCCCACAAAGGCAGTATTGGCTGTACCCGAACTGATATTGCCTCCCAGTCCGCCTACAAAATTTTCCGATTTTTTCACATTCAGGTAAAGGTCAAAATAGCCGGAAAGCGGGTTATATCGGATCTCAGGGAAGATAGACTTGATCTTATCGTCTGCAATAAGTTTGAAATACTGGATTTTCACCGTTTCGAGGTCGATAACTTTCTCCCTTTGCTTAAACAATTTGCGCACATATACCGACTGGCTCCTGCTCAGCCCCTCGATATGAATGGAATCGATCAGCAAGGGTGGTTTCTGTGCGGTAAATGCACGCCGCCGGTCTTCCACCTTTTCTGCCGGCACCCTTCGTTGTACCAGGTCGTAGATCCCGCCAAGATTTTCGATCACGGTCTGGTATCCCTTGCTGATCGCCACATCAGCCCGGGCAAAGTCGAACAATGCCCGGTCGGTCATTTTATGTTCCAGTAATATGCCGTTGCTGCTGTCGATGGTGAAGTCGGCCGGAGCCATCAGCATATTCTGAAGCTGGCCGATCAGGTCATCCTGACTTGCCGCATCGTAATTGCCGGCCGCTTTGCTCCCGATGATCACATCAGGATAGAACTCATCCCAGGCCACATCGGCAGGAAAATTATTATACATTCCGCCATCGAACAACAATTTCCCATCCACTTCGATAGGCTTGAAATAAAATGGGAAGGTCATGGATGCCCGAATGGCCGTTCCCAGTTGTCCGTCGCTGAGGATCACGGCCCTGTTGGAATCAATATCTGCCGCAACGCAACGAAAAGGCACAAAGAGGTTATTGAAGTCATAATAGGAAGCAGCACTGGCACTTCCATATAGTTCCAGCAGGTTAAAATCCATCTCGTAGGGAGGGATGATGTTCATCGGAAGCTTGGTTTTTATCCTCCCGGTAACATCATCATAATTAAACTTAATGGTGATCCAGGAAGCATCCGGGTCCTGCTGTTTAAAATAATAGGCATATTTATCTTCGATCGCGCCTGTTGACCATCTTCTGAATTTTTCCGAAGAAACGATCTGGGCAATGGAATCCGGCGAATAGCCGCTGGCATACAATCCCCCGATGATGGCCCCCATGGATGTACCTACGATATAATCTACCGGGATCTCGTACTCTTCAAGGGCTTTCAAAACCCCGATATGCACCAGGCCTTTGGCCCCGCCGCCACTCAACACCAGGGCCACACGCTGTGGCATGGCCTGCAAAGCTATGAAGCTCAAGGCAAGCAGAAGGATCAACCTATGCACATTGGATCTTATCATCAATTCTCATGAAATCAACAATAAAAATACAAACTTTATATGAGAGGATGTATACCCGGTCAGAGGTTGCTGCAAAAAAACATTACACGAACGACAGTGCCTGATCAAGGTCAGCAATAATGTCGTCGGCATCTTCGATACCCACCGAAAGCCTGACCAGTTCATCGCTGATGCCGGCTATTGCTTTAGCTTCGGCGGTAAGTTTGGAATGGGTCATTGATGCAGGGTGCTGGATCAGGGTTTCAATCCCGCCCAGGGACACTGCCAGGAGGGCCATTTTAACATGGTCCATCAATTTACTGCCCGCTTCATAACCGCCTTTTACGCCAAAGCTCATCATGGCTCCGGGGCCGTCCATCTGTTTCTGAACAAGTTCATACTGTGGATGCGACTTCAGGCCGGGATATTTCAGCCATTCGATCTTCGGGTGATTATCAAGGAACGCAGCGACCTTCATCGCGTTCTCCTGGGCCCGTTCAATACGGATGCCCAGGGTTTTTAAGCCTCTACGGGTCATAAACGCCTGATGGGGGTCCATATTGCATCCCATGTTCATCATAACCGGCCTGATACGGCCATATTCTTCTTCGGTTTTGGTTACGATCATCCCGGCAACGATATCGGCATGCCCGTTGATGAATTTGGTCATGGAATGCACCACAACATCGGCACCCAGGTCGAGCGGCCGCTGCAGGTAAGGACTGCAAAAAGTATTATCGACACAAAGCGGAATCTTATGCTCATGGGCAATCTCCGCCAGGGCCTTGATATCGGTAACGCCCATGGTGGGATTTGCAGGGGTTTCTGTATAAATGAGTTTTGTATTGGGCCTGATATTGGCTTTCACCTGCTCAAGATCAGCCGTATTAATGTAGGTATATTCCACGCCAAATTTTGAAAAAATCGATTCAACTACGGCACGGCTGGGACCGTAAAGGGCTTCATGGCTGAGGATGTGGGCTCCTGCCCCGAGATAGGCCATGTATACTGTAGTGATCGCCCCCATACCCGAAGAAGTGGCAATGCCGTCGAAACCGTTCTCGAGGACGGCAACACTTTTTTCCAGTTCACGAATGGTTGGGTTTCCCAGGCGGGTATAAATATATCCGTCGCTCTCACCGGAAAAGCATTTTGCCCCGTGTTCTGCATTCTCGAAAGAAAATGTACTTGACTGGTAAATCGGGGTTGTGGCACTCCCCAGGGGATCTTCAAATCCACCGGCGTGGATCAGCTTTGAGTGAAAGCCTTTGTCTTTTACGTCCATGATACTTATTTTAAAGTTATAATTCAGTTCGGCTGCAAATATATTGAGATTAATTATATTTATTGACCCGAAAGCAAATATTTCTTTTTGCAATCCCAGCCTGTTTTATTCCTTGCATTCTGTTCCGGCAGTCAGTATATTTGTAGAAACGACAAAACTGCAAGCCTATGAAAAAGATCTTTATGCTGTTCACAGCCGTCATGCTTTCTTCATTGCTGACAGCACAAAATTATGTCAGCACAGAGCCCATGAACAAGAATGCGATCCTGGAGGAGTTTACCGGTGTATCATGCCCGAATTGCCCGGCCGGACACCAGGTAGCAGCCAGCATATTAGCGGCCAACCCGGGAAGAGCCTTTTGTGTTGCATACCATCCGGCCAATTCGAGTTATACCACTCCCTATCCCGGTGATCCAGACTTCAGGAGCACCTATCCCAATGCTTTTTATTCCACACCCTATTGCGGTTCTTCACGATTTATGCCCAGCGCATTTATTAACAGGAGATTGTGGGGAAATAATGAACGGATCCAAAGTCGCACCGAGTGGACCCCGTATTGCAATACTATCATGAGCGAAACCTCACCTGCCAATATGGGGCTTTCGACGACCTATGACATCATGAGCCAGACGCTCTACATCACTGTGGAGATCTATTTTACAGAAACGGTGAACGATGATGTCAACCTTTATGTAATGCTTTCAGAGAACGACCTCGTTTCGCAACAATCCGGTGCCAGCGGCCAGTACACCCACAAGCATACTTTTCGGAAAGCCTTTGTCTCCCAATGGGGTGACCCGCTTACAGAGCCAAGCACGCAGGGCTCGTTCATCAGCCTTGATTACGACTGGAATGCTGCCGGTTCGGGCTACATTATGAGCAATTGCGAAGTGCTGGCCTTCATTGAGAACCAGACCAGCGGCGAGATCATTACGGGAGTCGGGGTGCATGTCGGGGAATCGACTTACATTGAGCCAACTGCAGATTTTATGGTCGAGGACAATACGGTCGGCATTGGCGCAGAAGCCATATTTTCGGATCAGTCTACCGGCGGCCCTACATCCTGGGAATGGACCTTCGAGGGTGGCGACCCGGCAACTTCTAATCTGCAGAACCCTCCCCCGGTAACCTATTCCGAGGCCGGGCAATACAGTGTAACGCTCACAGTAAGCAATCCGGCGGGGAATAATACGCTTAGCATGAATGACTTCATCGACATCGGATATCCGCCTTACGCCCAGTTTTCGGTACTTTCTTCAAACAGCATCGTGGAAGGAGACAGTGTATTATTTGAAGATGCATCCCAATACGATCCGGTCTCCTGGACATGGGTCTTTGAGGGCGGAACACCCGACACCGTGTACGAGCAAAATCCTCCCCCCATATATTATTATAATTATGGACTTTACGATGTGACCCTGGCCGCAGAGAATGACTACGGATTGAGCGTTTATCATATCGAGGATGTGGTGGATGTAGGCATGATCAACATCAATGAAGTGAATGAGAATAAGTCCTTTGTGCTTTACCCAAATCCGACAGCGGGCTTGCTTTATATCAGGTCAACAGAGGTTCAGCAGGCCGAAGAAATTCTGCTTCGCAACCTTGCCGGGCAGGAAGTCAAATCCTTCCGGCCGGAAGCTTCCGCTCAAATGCAAATTGACCTTGACGACCTGGGCACGGGGGTATACCTGCTCGAGATCAGGACAAAAAACAAGACCTTTACCGGGAAGATCGTTCGGAAATAGGTGATTCTTATAATACGGAAGAAACGCCTTCACGGCTTCCGTAATCTTTGGCAGCGATCAGAAAGGCCAGAAATTATTATCGTGCCAGATCTGCTCCTTGAGGTCTTCATTGAGTTTATGAAGCAGGTGGTGATGGGTACGTTCCCAGTCGGCAAGCATCTGGTACATTTCCTTTTCATTCTTATCGGTAGCCTCATCGGCCCTGCCCTGGTACACCTCAATGGCCCTGTTCTCAAAGTCAATGGCGGCTGAGATGGCAGCAGCTTCAAAGCCTGCGGCCGAGATCTCTTTTTTCATCTGTTCGCTCAGGATCATGACCACTTCGGTGTCGTCGACCGGTTCTTCCACATCATTTACGGCGAATTTTCCGCTCTTTTCATACTCGGCAAATTGCCTTGAAAGGAATGCAATGTGCTCATCTTCTTCCTCGGCCATCATAGTGAAGATCTTGCGGGCCGCTTCACTTTCGGTCTGGCGGGCTGCGGTGGAATAAAAGGCTTTGCCTCTTCTCTCAAGAAGGATGGCCGTTTTCAAAATATCTTCTGCTGATTTTCCCATAGTGTGTGATCTTAGGTATTAAACGTTCATTTGATCTGGTTCATGGCCCGAAAAATCGGGCTCAAAAAATGCATAACTTTGTAAAGATAACAAAACAATATGGCGAAAGTTCAAGCAGTGGATCGTATCCGGCATTTATTTACGGAGTGGAAGGGTGCAGCAGCGGAAAGGATCACTCCCGTGGCGGCCTCCGGTTCCCCCAGGAAATATTTCCGCCTCTTTTCCGAAGGAGAAAGTTACATCGGGGCCTACAATCCCGACCTGAAAGAAAACCATGCCTTCACAACTCTGGCGAAACACTTCCGCTCAAAAGAGCTTCCGGTGCCGGAAGTTCTTGCTGAAAACCGCGAAAGCGGATGCTACCTCCTGAGTGATCATGGCGAAACGGTACTTTTCGATATGCTGGCAGGACGAAACGAAACGGACGTCATCGCGGAAGACCTATATGAACGGCTTTCCGAAACCATCCGCATGTTGCCCCATTTCCAGGTAAAAGGTGCTGAAGGCCTCGACTGGTCGGTCTGTTATCCGCGGCCAAGTTTCGATATGCAGTCGATGATGTGGGATCTGAACTATTTCAAATATTACATCCTGAAAACGGCTGGCATTACCTTCAGCGAGCAGTTGCTGGAAAATGATTTCAGGCATTTCGCCGAATTCCTGCTGCAGGCCGGGCAGGAATATTTCATGTACCGCGACTTCCAGTCGAGGAATGTGCTCTGGTTTGAGGATCGTCCCTGGTTCATCGATTTCCAGGGAGGTCGTAAAGGCCCCCTTCAATACGACCTGGCATCCTTTCTTTACCAGGTGAAGGCGCATATTCCTGAGCACATCCGGGAGAAGCTCATGAACGAATACCTTGATGAGCTCGGAAAGATCATTCCTCCCGCTCCGGAACTTTTCATGAAGTACTATTATCCATTTGTTTACCTGCGCTTATTCCAGGTGATGGGAGCATATGGTTTCCGGGGATTGTTTGAAAAGCGTCCGCATTTCGCCGACAGCCTGGAGCCGGCTCTTCTGAGCCTGGCAGAACTCCTGCATAAGCATCCGCTGGAACCGGAACTTACGGAATTAAAATCGGTGCTCAGGAAACTGGTACAGGAGAGCAAATACCTTCCCGTGCACCGAAAGGCCTCAAAACTCAGGGTTACGGTACAGAGTTTCAGCTATAAAAAAGGACTTCCGGAAGACCCGGGTGGAAATGGCGGAGGATTTATCTTCGATTGCCGGGCCCTGCCAAATCCCGGAAGGGAAGAAGAATACCGTGAATTGAACGGCCGCGACCCGGAGGTGATCGATTACCTGAAGAAACACCGTGAGGTAGATACTTTCCTGTACAATATTTATGAACTCTGCGATCCGGCTGTTGAAAATTACATTGAACGGGAATTTGAGCATTTATGCATCAGTTTTGGCTGCACCGGCGGTCAGCATCGCTCGGTGTATTGTGCGGATAAACTCGCTGAACATTTGGCGGGAAAATATGTTATTTCTGTCGGGGTTCACCACCGCGAACAAAACATTTCAGAAACCAGGCAGGGAAACCGATGAGCAAGAAGATCTGTAAAAAGCTAAAAAAAGGACAGAAGATCAAGCAATACGACAAACCGAAATACTTGTGCAAAAGTTGTAGCGCCGTTTCGAACAAGGAAGACGAGATCTGCAAACCCAGGAAAAACAAGTGCGCATGAAAGCGATGATTCTGGCTGCCGGACGAGGAACCCGCTTACAGCCTTTAACCCACAAAATACCGAAGGCCCTGGTCAGGGCCGGCGGCATGAGTCTGCTGGAACGCCTGCTCAGGAAGCTGAAAGTGCAGGGCTTCGATCATATTGTGATCAATGTGCATCATCACGCGCATATGATCAGGGAGTTTCTTACCGAAAAAGACCATTTCGGGATCCGCATCGACATTTCCGACGAAAGTGAAGCCCTGCTCGAAACCGGAGGGGGAATCCTTCATGCCAAAGAATTTTTAAATGGGAAAGAAGCCTTCCTGGTCCATAATGTCGATATCCTTTCCGACCTCGATCTGACCGGCATCTGGCAAGAACATGAAAGCAGCGGTGCATTGGCCACCCTGGCCGTAAAAAATCGCAATACAAGCCGTTACCTTCTTTTCGACAAGCAACTTAGGATGAAGGGATGGGAAAACCGGAACAGCGGAGAGAGGATCATACCCGGGGGCGAAAATGATGAAACGAAGCTGCTTCCCCTGGCCTTCAGCGGCATTCATGTGATCAACCCGCAGATATTTGATCTTTTCGAAGAACAAGGCTCGTTCAGCATCATCAAAACCTACCTTCGCCTGTGCAGCGAGCACTATATCAAGGCCTTTCGTCACGATGAAGGTTTATGGATCGATGCCGGGAAACCGGAAGGCCTTCAGGCTGCCAATACACTGCTCGGCGAAGCTTAGGAAAATATTCCTGCCCATTATACATCTTTATGCAATAGTTCTTTCCCTGAATGCTGCAGAATGCCTATCTTTATTCCGGTAAAGCGAAACACCAATATGCCGGCATTCCTCGAAAGACTTACAACAGAGATTTATAACGAACACCGGGACCATCTCGGCGAGATCTGTATCGTATTGCCCAACCGCAGGGCAGCCCTTTTCATTCGGAAATACCTGGCGGAGATACTTGAGAAAACCAGTTTCCTTCCGGAATACTATTCCATCGAAGATTTTGTAAATCAATCTCTGGGAAGCATCCCTGCCGATCCGCTTGGCATGCAGTTTATCTTATACGAGCTCCACAGGAAAATTGCCGGAAAAAATGCCCGCAGCATCGACTACTTCCTGCCCTATGGCACCTGGATGCTTTCCGATTTCAATGAGATCGACATGTACCTGGCTGATCCGGGGCAGGTATTCAATTACCTCAGCGATGCCCGGGCCCTTTCACTCTGGAGCCCCGATGGTAAATCACTGAGTGATATGGAGAAAGAATACCTGGCGTTTTACCGCAGCCTGGAAAGCTATTACAAGGGATTGCGCCAGGAGCTGGAAAACCGGCAGATGGCTTACCAGGGAATGGCCTTCAGGCAACTGGCGGAAAATGTCGATGAACTGCTGGCTGCACAGGACTGGAAAAAAGTGATCTTTGCCGGCTTCAATGCCCTTACTCCTGCGGAGGAAAGCATCATGGAGTACATGGTAAAAAATAATAAAGCGGATATTTATTGGGATGCCGACCATTATTATACCGGCAACAAACAACAGGAAGCAGGATCATTCCTCCGAAAATACCTGGCTTCCGACCACCTGAAAGGAAGAGGATGGACCGGGGAGCATTTCAAGCAAAAGAAAAGCATATCCCTTATCGGTATCCCCGGCATTACAGGGCAGGTAAAATATGCCGGAGAGGTCCTGCGGAAAATTTATAGGGAGAAAGGCTCCCTGGATAAGACCGCACTGGTACTCCCCGATGAAAACCTCCTTATCCCAGTGCTGAACAGTATTCCCCGCGAGGCCGGAGCATTTAATGTTACCATGGGGCTCTCGCTCCGCAATACGCCGCTGTTCCACCTTTTCGACTCCATCCTGAGTTTATACAGGAATGCCAGGCGGGCCGAAGAGATCAGCAAAACAGGCGAAAACAAGTATTACAGCAAAGACCTCATCCGCATATTTAACCATCCCTGGATGGCAGTTGCCGGAAATGAACAGCATGAGATTCCCCTTCGCATCCGTGAAAACGGCGCTTTCTTTCTTTCCGCTGACCTCCTGCTTGGACTGCTTCCCGACAAATTTTTTGTGAAGGAAGAACCATCACTGCTTTTCCCTGGTAATGACAGCCCTGAAGCCCTGCTGGCTTCTTTCAGGGAACTCATCCTTTATTTCAGAAAACTCAGGATTGAACAGGACGGAGATGAACACGGCAAGATCGAACTGGAATACCTTTTCCAGTTCAGTACCCTCATCGAGCGACTGGGCGAACTGCTTACGCGCTACGGATCAGTAAATGAAATCAAGACCCTTCAACTTATATTCAGGCAACTCGCCTCCCAGGCCCGAATCCCCTTTTACGGGGAACCCCTGACCGGCCTGCAGGTGATGGGAGTGCTGGAAACCCGTACCCTTGACTTCGATACCCTGATCATGTTGTCGGCAAATGAAGGCACGCTTCCCTCCGGGA